>MDTG01055092.1_pt1 | contig 40791 bp, 44 predicted proteins | sample 811421 | NCBI WGS metagenome assembly MDTG01 (sample SAMN05326645, study PRJNA326480) | marine metagenome | isolation source: seawater | place: Pacific Ocean: South East | collected 2011 | reverse complement strand
ATATTCCTCACTGCTGCCTCCCGTAGGAGTCAGGGCCGTATCTCAGTCCCCATGTGGCAGATCATCCGCTAAGACCTGCTACGCGTCATAGGCTTGGTAAGCCATTACCTTACCAACAACCTGATGCGACTTGGACTCATCACTAGGCGAAAAACATTTTACCCCTATCTTCGTAAAGATTGTGGTCATATTTGGTATTAGTCTCAGTTTCCTGAGGTTATCCCAATCCTAGTGGCAGATTATCCAAGTATTACTCACCCGTTCGCCGCTCAGTAACTAGTAAACTAGTTCTTCGCTCGACTTGCATGTGTTAGGCGTGCCGCCAACGTTCATTCTGAGCCAGGATCAAACTCTTCATATAAAAAAGATTTTGTTAATATTATTGACTCGATATTGCATATCAAATGCAATATTTAAAAAACTCACACGTATCTTCTAATAAATTTTCAAACATCTCACGGCGTAAAGCCGGAGCTATTAATTTATATTAATAAAGCTAATTGTCAAGAAGTATAAAATATATTTTTTTATAAAGTAAAAATTAAGATATATAATAGATTTAATGGCTAAAATAATTGCAATAGTTAATCAAAAAGGTGGAGTCGGAAAAACTACTACTGTTATAAATCTAGCCTCAGGTTTAAGCTTACTTGGTAAAAAGGCACTAATTATTGACTTAGATCCCCAAGGGAATTCAACTAGCGGTTTGGGGATAGATAAGTCAACTTTAAATAAATCTATTTATAATGTTTTACTCAAAGAGATTGAACTAAATGAAACCTTTAAATCCATAAAATTGTCAGACAATAAAAAGATTACAATTTCTCCTTCTGTTGGCGATTTGTCTGGTGCAGATATTGAACTTTATTCAAGCGATGACAGAGAATGGATACTAAAAAAAGCTTTGGATGAATACACCCTTAATGACTATGACTATATTTTAATAGACTGTCCTCCTTCATTAAGTCTTCTTACTATTAATGCTTTTGCTGCAGCAGACTCTTTATTAATTCCCGTTCAATGTGAATTCTTTGCAATGGAAGGACTAGCACAATTAAATAAAACTATAGAGCTTATCATTAATAGATTAAATCCATCCCTAAAAATAGAGGGTCTATTGCTAACAATGTACGATTCAAGAAACAACATCTGTAAAACAGTTGCAAGTGAAGTTAAAAACTTTTTTAAAGAAAAAGTATTAAAAACAATAATCCCAAAAAATGTTAAGCTAGCAGAATCTCCCAGTTATGGTAAATGTATTTTTGAGTATGATGAAGATTGTTTAGGTGCAATTAGCTATATTGAATTATCAAAAGAAATAATAACAAACAATGGAGGAACTTTTATTGAAAAAATCACTAGGTAAAGGTTTGGGGTCCCTCATAAGATCTAATGATACAAATTTTATCAACAATAAAGGAATTGAATCCGAAAAATTTGAAGCCTTTATAACAGACATAATTCCAAACAATGAACAACCAAGAAAATCATTTAACAAAGAGCTTTTAAATGATTTAGCAGAGTCAATAAAAATAAATGGAATTTTACAACCAATTGCAGTAAAGAAAGTTGATCAAGGTAAATATCAAATAATTGCTGGTGAAAGACGATGGAGGGCTGCTCAAATTGCAGGGCTAACGAAGGTACCTATTGTATTATTTGAAGCAGATAATGAAAAAACATTCGAGTTAGCAATAATGGAGAATGTACAAAGAGAAGATCTAAATCCTATTGAAGAAGCTTTGGCAATTAAGGAATTAATAGAAAGATACAACTTTACACAAGAAAAAATAATTACTTTAACCGGCAAGAAGAGGACCAGGATTGTTAACATATTAAGAATCCTAGACCTCCCGGATGAAATACAACTTTTAATTGCCGAAGAAAAAATCTCTCGAGGACATGGACTAGCCCTACTTTCATTTTTAGATAAATCTAAAATAATTGAGATTGCACAGGAGATAATAGATAAAGATTTGAGTGTAAGACAGGTTGAAAGACTATCAAGAGAGAGCAAGAAAGTCACAATAAAGAAAGAATCTAATAATATATATATTGAAAATATAGTTAAAATCTTGGAAACTAAACTTGGCTCTAGAGTAAAAATAAAAGGAAGCTCGATAAATGGAAAAATAGAGATAGAATATACTAGCCTTGAGAATTTAAATAAAATTATAGGACAAATCAAATAAATAAATGAGTAAGTTTAGTGTAACGATTGAAATTATGCCAATAGATAGCGTTTTAGATCCTCAGGGAGAAGCTATAGAATTGACTCTTAAAAATAACCCTAAATTTTCTGTGAGTAATTTTAGGGTTGGAAAAAGAATAGAGTTTGTTGTTCAATCAAAAAGTAAAACCGACTGTCAAAAAATTGTTAAGGATTTATGTGAAAAATTTTTAGTAAATGAAATCATCGAAAAATATAAAATAAAAATCGAAAATGCGAAAAATTAATTTTGGAATTATACAATTTCCTGGTTCAAATTGTGAACAAGACTGTTTTTATGTGATTAAAAATATTCTCAAACAAAACTGTACTTATATATGGCATGATTCCAATTCTTTAAAGAAAATCGACTGTCTGATAATACCTGGTGGATTTTCTTATGGTGACTATCTAAGAACTGGTGCTATAGCATCGCAAAGCAAAATTAGTTTAAAAATAAAAGAGTTTGCCAAAAAAGGTGGGATAGTAATAGGGATTTGTAATGGGTTCCAGATACTTACGGAATTAAAACTTCTACCAGGAGTTCTACTCAGAAATCATTCCTTAAATTTTATATGCGAGGATGTATATCTTAAGGTTTCAAATAATAAATCAATATTTACATCTGAATATTCAAATGATGATATAGTCAAGATCCCTATTGCTCACGCGGAAGGAAATTATTTCTTAAATAAAACTGAATTAAATGAAGTGAAAAAATCTAACCAAATTATTTTTCAGTATTCAAATCCTATAGGTCAGATAAATCAGGAATCGAACCCCAATGGTTCAATATTGAATATCGCAGGAATTTGTAATAAGAATGGTAACGTCTTAGGATTAATGCCTCACCCAGAAAGGGTATCTGAACACATGCTAGGTGGTATTGACGGAAAAAAAATATTTAATTCTATAATTAGACATTTCTCTGCATGAATTCTGTAAATCTAAATTTTATTTTATGTTAAATTAATACAATGAGTTTAATTCAAGAAGAATTGAAAAAAATTGATTCAGTTATTGATCTAATTGGAAATACGCCTTTAATTAAATTAAATCATTTCCCAGAATTGTCCTCGGACAAAGAAGTATATATAAAAGCAGAATGGTTTAATCCTGGTGGATCCATTAAAGACAGGGCCGCATTATCAATGATTATGGACGGAATTAAAAAAGAAAGGTTAACAAAAAACAAAATAATAATGGATTCATCTTCTGGAAATACTGCAATAGCATATGCTATGATAGGTGCAGCTCTTGGTTTTAAAGTTGAATTGGTTACTCCAGAAAACATTAATATAGAAAGAAAAAAAACATTAGAGGCATATGGAGCAAAAATAATTTACTCAAGTCCATTTGAAGGATCGGATGGAGCAATACTTGAAGCTAGAAAATTGGCCAAAAATTTTTCGGATAAATATTTTATGCCTGATCAATACAATAATATAGCAAACCCTTTAGCTCATTATCAAACTACAGGCCCTGAAATATGGGAACAAACTAGTGGTAAAATCACTCACCTAATCAGTGGGATTGGAACCAGTGGAACAGTTATGGGAACTGGTGAGTATCTAAAATCTAAAAATCAGAAAATTGAAATAGTTGGTGTACAACCTGATGAAGCTCTTCATGGACTTGAAGGATTAAAACACATACCTTCTTCTATAACCCCTGGAATTTATAATGAGAATAAGCTCGACACATTATATAATGCGAATACTGAAGAATCTTATCTAATAATGGAAAAATTGATGGAACTAGAAGGTATGTTTGTAGGTCACTCAGGAGGTGCTGTAGTTTTATCGGCCTTGGAAATACTTAAAAAGACCGAGCAAGCACATATAGTATGTATTGTTCCTGATGGTGGCTATAGATATCTCAGTGGAGGTGTTTGGTGGTAATTATAAAGGAAGATGTAAACAAAGAACTTATCGAAGTATGTAAGAATGGTTTTCCATATGAAGTATGTGGATACTTAATTGGTAGCATAAAATATGGTAAAGACACATCGGGGCTAGATGATATATTTGAAATATCTTATTTTATGATTTGTGAGAATATCAATAGGGAAAACCCTGAAGTTAGATTTGAAATTAATCCTAGTGATAGATTAAAAGCTCAAAAAGATGCAGAGCTTAATAAACTAGATGTTGTAGGTGTTTATCACTCTCATCCAAACCATGAGGCGTACGCGTCCCCCACAGATAATGATTTTGCAGTTGAAAGTACCGCATACTTAATATATTCGATCTTTAATAATAAATTTAATGATCTTAAAGCCTATATAAAAAATGGAAATACAAACCGACTAGAATCTACGAAGATTACAATCCTATGAACCAAAAAAAGAAAATCATCTTAGTTACTGGCTCAGGTAAAAGAATAGGAAGAGAAATTGTTCTTGGACTAAGTAACTTAAATAAGAACTATAAATTTATATTACATTTCAACAAATCTCATTCTGAAGTAATAAACTTAAAAAAGAAAATAAAAAGGATTGGAATAGAGTCGGAAATAATTAATTTTGACTTAAATAATTTAGACAATATTAAAAGCTTTAGTATAAACGTTGAAAAAATTTTTGGAGGAGTTGATATATTAATTAACAATGCTTCAATTTTTGAAGAAAAAAAACTTCATAATATATCAGAAGATGATTTTGATAGAATGATGAACGTCAATCTTAAATCTCCATTCTTTTTATCAAAATTTTTATCTATTGGAATGAAAAAAAGAAAGTATGGAAAGATTATCAATCTTACTGACTCAATAGGAGTAGCTGAAACTTGGAAAGATTATAGTCATTATTGTATTTCTAAAGGAGCTCTTGAAACAATGACGAAAGCCTTATCCTTAGACCTAGCTCCTTTGATTCAAGTAAATTCTATAGCGCCTGGGAAAATACTTAAACCTATCAATTTCTCAGATAAGTTATATAAAAAAGAATATAATACTAAAGATGGTATCCAGGACATAGTTAATACCACTCATTTGTTAATACAATCTCGTACAATTACAGGAAAAAGTTTCAAAATAGATAATATTAGGAATTCAGATTAAATCTTTGATGTTCCAACTACTTCAGAGATACTGTTAAAACCATCTAGCTTCATCAAGTCTAATAAATCATTATTAATCTGATTAATTAATCCGGGGCCTTGATAAACTAAGGATGTATAGAGTTGCACCAAACTTGCACCAAGCTTTATTTTTTTGTAGGCATCGGCACCTGAGCTAATACCGCCGACACCAATTATAGGAATAACATTCTTGGTAATATTATATGCAAAAGATAACTTTTCATTCGATAAATCAAGTATTGGTTTTCCTGAAAGCCCACCATCAGTATTTATTTTTTTTGACTTAAAAATAAAGTCCCTACTCTTTGTCGTATTACTTATTATAACGCCATCTAGGCCATATTTGATAAGCTGCTCAATAATGAACGCAATATCACTATTTTCAAGATCAGGCGATATTTTAATAAAGATTGGAATTTTATTAATTCTATTAATCTGAATTTCTTTTAGTAATTCGGAAATATCATTTCCTTCAAAGTCTCTTAAGCCAGGAGTATTTGGTGACGAGATATTTATTGTTATATAATCAACAATTTTACTCACCATCCTTATGCCTTCGATATAATCTCTTATTCGATTTTCAGAATCCTTATTGGGACCTAGGTTTGCTCCCAACTTACATAATGTTTTAGAAGATTTTTTTTCAATAATATTAGATACAAAACTATTTAAGCCAACATTATTGAATCCAAGCCTATTGATTAAAGCAAAGTCATCTTTTAATCTAAAAATCCTAGGCTTTGGATTACCAAACTGAGGTCTTGGGGTTACGGTCCCTGATTCTATAAAACCAAAACCTATCTTAAACATTTCATTAAAGACCTCTGCATTCTTATCAAAGCCTGCAGCTAACCCTACTGGAGACGGGAAGTTAATATTCGCGATGTTTATTGACAACTTCTTGTCAACTTCGGTTCTATATAGATTAAAGGCTCCATTTTTTATAAGGAAGATACCAATATTGTGAGCAAGCTCGGGATTTAAGGCAAAAAATAGAGGCTTTATTAGACTATACATAAATTATAATTCATTTTAACTCTTAAATTTGCTAAATCCAAAATTAAAGGTTGACTTATTTTTTCCACTTCGCTATTTTCAATATTAAGCGTAAATGTTTAAATCAAAGAGAAACTTACAAAATTTTATTCAAATTTTCTTCAAATACTTAATAGCACTGTTTGGAATTTTATTTTCACTAATTTTATCATTGGGAATCATAGTTAATTTAATAGGTCTGAATGATTCAAATTCACTAATTGGAAACTTTGGAAACTTTATCTCCAATCAGTTCTACTATTATTTTGGTATTTCAGGACTGATTATTTCAATTTTTACTTTCATAATATCTTCTAGTGCTTTAACTAAAAATCAGATTAAAGATAGTTGGAAAAAACTTTTTTTTATTATACTTATTACACTTTCCGTAGGTGGTCTACTTAAGATATCTAAAGAGATGTTTTCTATAACGGAATATAAGTTTATAGGCTTTATTCCAAGTAAAACTACTGCCTTTCTAGTTAAACAAGTAACTGGTTATCTAGGTACTTCATTATTCTATTTATTCATTTTATTTTTTTCTATTCAACAATTAAATAAAAATTTCATATCAAAGATTTTCCACCAAATAATGGTCTCAATAAAAAAAGCTATATCAAATATTGCTCCTAAGAAAAAGGAAAAAATTAAGATAGAGGAAAATGCGGAAAACGAAATCAAAATAAACATGAAGGAAGCTGCGGAAGAAAATCCTATTATTGAAATTGATTCCAATCCCAACGATCAGATTATTATTGACCCAAAAATCAATAAGGAAAATAAAAATAACGATAAATATACAAACTTCATACTACCAAACCTGAGTCTTTTGGATGAACCAAAGGATCAACCAATTATCTACGACAAAGACAAAGCTCTTGCTAAAGCAAAAACGATTGAAGAGAAGTTGCAAAACTTTGGTATTAATGGGCAAATTACTGAAATTAAACCTGGCCCTGTGATTACTCTTTATGAATATAGACCTGAGGCAGGAACTAAAATAAATAAAATTGCCTCATTGTCTGATGATTTAGCCATGGCACTAAAGGCAACCAGAATAAGAATAATTGCTCCAATTCCTGGCAAAGATGTAATTGGAATTGAAGTTCCAAATGAATTACGAGAAATTGTTTATTTAAAAGAGCTTTTATCCAAGGATCAATTTATCAAAAATAAGAGTCCTATTAATCTGTCTTTAGGTAAAGACATTTCTGGCATACCTCTTTTTACTGACCTTAAAACAGCTCCGCATTTAATGATAGCGGGAACAACAGGTTCAGGAAAAAGTGTTTTTCTCCATAGCATTATTACTAGCATGTTATATAAAGCTACGCCTAAAGAACTAAAATTTATTATGATTGATCCTAAAATGCTAGAACTGTCTGGCTATGAAGAAATACCTCATTTACTTCATCCAGTTGTGACGAATCCAAAGAAGGCTGCTGCTGCTCTCAAATGGGCAGTCAAGGAAATGGAAACAAGATATAAATTACTTTCGGAAGTTGGTGTAAGAGATATTGACTCATATAATAAAAAAATAGATTCATCAAAAAATAGTCTTCCTTTTATTGTAATAATAATAGATGAGCTAGCAGATTTAATGTTTGTGGCTCCCAATGAGATTAAAGAGTCAATTACACGTTTATCACAAATGGCTAGAGCAGCTGGTATACATTTAATTGTTGCAAGCCAAAGGCCATCTGCTGATGTAGTTGCGGGGCTAATCAAGGCAAACTTCCCTGCAAGAATATCATTTGCAGTTTCATCTAAAATAGATTCTAGAATTATTCTTGACGCTTCAGGAGCAGAAGAATTACTTGGAAAAGGTGATATGCTTCTTCTTCAACCTCCAAATAATTTAATTAGGATTCAAGGTGCCATAATATCAGACAAAGAAAGGGAGAATATTTCTAGTTATCTTAAGTCTCAAGGTCCGCCTGATTATAATAATGAAGTAACAAAAGCATACGAAGAAGAAGATGAAGTAAAATCAGGAGTAAGCTATGAAAAAGACGCATTGTATGAAGAAGCACTCGATATAGTAAAACAAACTAAACTTGCATCTATCTCTATGATACAAAGAAGATTAAAGATTGGATACAATAGAGCAGCAAATATAATTGAAATGATGGAAAGAGAAGGTGTAATAGGAGAGCAAGAATCTGCAGGGAAACCAAGAAAAGTTTTCCTATAACTATAAACACCTATTCATTTTCGCAGCTAATAAAATTGCCTCTTCCATGCTTCTAGAATCAGCTTTATTTTTCCAAGCTATATCATAAGCAGTTCCATGATCGGGTGAAGTTCTAATAAAAGGAAGATTTAAAGTTACATTTACTCCTTTGTCAAAGGCCAACATTTTAAAAGGAATTAGACCTTGATCATGATAAATTGAATGAATAATATCAAATCTATCTCTATTTTCTTTTACAAATATCGTGTCAGATGGAAAAGGTCCCTCAATATTTATATTTAATTTTTTAAGTTTTTTTACGGCTGGAATTATCACCTTCAGATCCTCATCCCCTATCCTACCCTGCTCAGATGCATGTGGATTCATGCCACATATTCCAATTCTAGGTTTATTCTTTTTTAAATAAACTTTTAAGAAATTACTAACTACTAATATCTGTTGAATGATTAAATTTTTATTTATTGACTTGGAAACTTTATTCAGTGGTATGTGTATGGATGCTAAAGAAACATTTAACTCTTTCGAAAAAAAAGACATAACAACTAATTCTCTGTTAAAAGCCTTTTGTAATAAATCTGTGTGACCTTTAAACTTCGATCCAGCAAGAGAAATAGCATTTTTGCTTATTGGAGCTGTAACCAAACAATCGATCTTTTTATTTTTTATTAAATCAATTCCCGTTGAAATATAGTTCAACGAAGCTTGTCCAGAAAATCTTGTTGGTTTTCCAGGTTCAATTTTCACTAAATTATCAGATTTGTAAAATTCAATTTTTTTGTCAGCTTTAATTTTTAATAAATTTATTACTTCCTTGTCACCAATAATTATTGGGTAACATTTCTTCAATATTTCTTTTTTTCTTAAGGATTTAATAACTACTTCTGGACCTATTCCATTATAATCTCCAATTGTTATACCAATAACTGGCTTTTTCATAGTCTATAAAATTTAACTGTATTTTCTTTTAAATTCTTGCAAAATGTTTGAAAATCAAATTTTTTAGCTTCAGAAATACATTCCGCAATATATATAAGATTACTCGGGTAGTTAGTTTTTCCTCTATTTGGATGAGGAGACAAATAAGGAGAATCTGTTTCTACCATAATTTTATCATTTGGTATAAAAGCAGCAACATCTCTTAGTTCAGTAGATTTTTTAAATGTGACAATGCCAGTAAAGGATATATAGCATCCAAAATCCAAAAATTGTTTAGCTAATAATTTATCACCTGTAAAGCAATGTATCACACATTCTGTTTTTAAATCCTTCGTTTTTAAAAAATCTATCAACTCATTATATGAATCCCTGGCATGGACTACAAATGGTAAATTTCTTTTATTCGCTATATCTATTTGATAATCTAGGAACTCATATTGAATTTTTTTATCATCTTTTGTGTAGAAAAAATCTAATCCTATTTCACCAATAGCTTTATTATTTGAATTGAATGAAAGCTGTTCAATCTTATCTAAATCAGAGATTTTATGGTTGACACAGTCACATGGATGAATTCCTACAGAACAAAATACTTCCTTATACTTTTCAGAGATAACTATGTTTTTATTTGAGGATTCTAAATCAGTAGAAATTGAAATTATTGTTTCAACACCAGATCTCTTTGCATCCTCAACAATTTTATCAATATTATCATAGCTATAAATATGAGCGTGGGAATCTATAATCATTTAACTCTTCTTAGTTATTGTATCAAGCTCTAGTGAAAATTCCTCTAAGTTATTAAAAGATTTATACACAGAAGCAAATCTTATATAGGCCACTTTATCAATCTCATATAAATGTTTAATCACTAAATCCCCAATTTCATTTGATTCAATTTCTCTTCTTGAGGCTTCAATTAGTTCTTTTTCAATTTCTTGTACGACATTTTCAATTTGCTGAAGTGAAATATTCCTTTTTTGACATGCGCTAATCATCCCATCGATTATTTTAGTCTTATTAAACTCTTGAATTGTTCCATCTTTCTTTAGGACAACTAACTCATAATCCTCTACTCTTTCGTATGTAGTAAAACGTCCCGAGCATGTTAGGCATTCGCGCCTTCTTCTTATAGATCTTGAATCAGAACCTTGTCTCGAATCAATAACCTTAGTATTTTCAATGGTACAACAGCCACTTTCCTTATAAGCCATGATGTGATTTTAGCATAAAAATCATATAAAAATGAATAGGAATCTATAATAAATTTTGATAAATAGGGAATTTTGCGCACAAATCATTAACTTCTTTTTTGCAAGAGAGTAGCAAGTCTTCATTTGCATGGTCTAATAAAACTCTAGATATAAGGTCACCGATTTGTCTTATTTCTTCTTCCTTCATTCCTCTAGTAGTAACGCCTGGAGTACCAATTCTTATACCAGAAGCAATAGATGGTGGCAGAGGATCAAAAGGAATAGCATTCTTATTTGTAGTGATTCCTGCAGCAGCCAATGCTGCCTCCCCTTCTTTTCCTGTAACACCAGAACCTCTTAAATCAAGAAGAACTAAGTGCGTATCTGTCCCACCTGTTATGCAATTAAAACCTTTTTCTATTAAGATGCTTGCCAATAAGCGGGAATTAGATAAAACCTGTTTCTGATAATCTTTAAAGGAATCAGTTAATGCTTCATTAAAAGCAACTGCCTTAGCGGCAATTGTATTCATTAGAGGACCTCCTTGTGTACCTGGAAAAACTCGACTGTTTATTACTTTCAAATGTTCGTCCTTTGTCATTATCATTCCACCACGTGGGCCTCTAAGGGTTTTATGAGTGGTAGTTGTAACAAAATCACAGAAAGGTATTGGATTTGAATAAAGACCGGCTGCTATTAACCCTGAGGGGTGAGCTATATCTGCCAAAAGATATGAGCCAGACTTATCAGCAATCTTTCTGAACCTCTGATAATCAAGATCTCTTGGGTAAGAACTCCAGCCAGCAATTATTAGTTTAGGTTTATTTTTTAGAGCCAAGTCTTCTATCTGATCATAATCTATCAAAAATGTTTCTTCATTTACTCCATAGGAAATAGAGTTATATACCCTGCCTGAAAAATTAACTTTTGATCCATGCGACAAATGTCCCCCATGGTCTAAGCTCATTCCCAATACAGTATCTCCAGGCTCGAGAAACCCTAAAAAAACTGCCATATTCGCTTGGGCACCTGAATGAGGTTGAACGTTCACAGCTTCAGCACCAAAAAGCTTTTTTGCTCTATCGATAGCTAGCTGCTCTGCAACATCAACGTACTGGCATCCCCCATAATATCTTTTTCCAGGATACCCTTCAGCATATTTGTTTGTTAAGACAGAGCCCATAACTTCCATTACAGCTTCGCTTGCATAATTTTCTGAAGCAATCATTTGAAGTTCATATTCTTGCCTTTCAATCTCGTTTTTTATTAACGAAGAAACTTCACTGTCTATTTGTTTTGATAGTGCCATGGCTTATCTTCAGACTACTCAAAATGTAAAAAAATTCAAGGAAAGTAAAAAAATAGTTACTATAATTAAAGAATGAAAAAACTTATATCTATTGAAGGTGCCTCATCTAATAATCTGAAGAAAGTAAGCTGCGAGATTCCTTGGTATAGCCTTTGCGTCATAACAGGATTATCTGGATCAGGTAAATCTTCGCTTGGGATTGAAACAATTCATGCGGAAAGTAGAAGAAGATATTTAGAGTCATTGTCTACATATGCAAGACAATTCTTAGAGAAAATCGATAAACCTAAAATCGTCTCACTAAATGGTGTTCCACCATCAATATGCATTGAAAGTAGAAATACTGTAAAAAATTCAAGATCAACAGTAGGGACTCTTACTGAGATATATGATTACATGAGAGTTATATATAGCAGGATAGGGTCTATTTATTGTACAGATTGCTCAGTTGAGTGTTCCTCGTTAAATACCGAAGGTATTTACAATAACTTAATAGATAAATTCTTGGATCAAGAGCTCATTATTAGTATAGAAAATACGAAAAATATTGATACTAAAGAGTTAAAAAAAATGGGTATTTTTGAAATCATTTCTGAGAATAAGATAGAATTGATACAAAATATCGGCAAAGACTCTGCCTCTTTTGTTCCACTTATCGATAGGGTAAAAATAAAAAAATCAAACTTCTCTAGAATAATCGAATCAATAGAACTTGGATTCACGCTTTCAAGTAAAATAATGATATTTAACAAAAGAATAGAGTTTATTAAAAGCTATAAGAAAGAACTCTGCTGTCCTAATTGTTTAAAAGAATATAAAAAACCGTCACCAAATAACTTCTCATTTAATATTCCAAGTGGTGCTTGCAAAGAATGCAAAGGTTTTGGAAATACTTTAACTCCTGATATGGATCTTATTGCATATGACGACAAGATATCGATTGATAACGGTGCCATTTCTATTTTGCAAAGACCTTCCTTAGGATATGAGAAAAGAAAATTTTTAGAATTTTGCATAACTAATAAAATAGATACGGCCTCACCTTTTTCAAAGCTCTCATTTAAAGACAAAGAGCTTATTTTAAAAGGTGCCAAAAGCTATAAAGGTATAAATGGCTTATTTAAAAGGCTAGAAAGAAAATCCTATAAAATGCACATAAGAGTCCTGTTAAGTAAATATAGATCACCGACTATATGTGCAGAATGTTCAGGATCAAGAATAAACAATTTAGCATCAAAAGTTCAGCTCAATGGGTTAGCGATACATCAGCTATGTAATCTGAGTATTGAACAACTTAAAGAATTTTTTGACAATATAAAAATTCAGAAATCACAGCTTGAGATAATTAACGAGCCCCTCAAGCAATGTAAGCAAAGAATTAAATTTCTTATGCAAGTAGGACTAGAATACTTAACTCTTGATAGGCTTGGAAAAACTTTATCTGGTGGAGAAATACAAAGGGTTAATCTATCTCAACAACTAGGCTCAGAATTAACTGATACTTTATATGTACTTGATGAACCATCTATAGGCCTCCATGCAAAAGATATAGAGAATTTATATAAAACAATTATTAACTTAAGAGATTTAGATAACACTATCATTCTAATTGAACATGACCTTGGAATTATATCTAAAGCTGACTGGATAGTTGAACTAGGACCAAAATCGGGAAAATCAGGTGGGAATCTAATTCATTGTGGTGATTATAAATCTTTAATTAAAAATAAGAAATCAATTACTTCTAGATATCTAAATAAAGAAAAAGAAATAAAGAAGGCTCCAACTAAGATCAAATCTAAGAATATGATTAAAGTTAGCAATGTCAGTAAGAATAATATCAAAAATGTAAGTTTTGAATTTCCAATTGGTGGCATTACATGTGTCACTGGTGTCTCCGGGTCAGGCAAGAGCACTTTAATAAAAGATTGTTTTTACGGTAATGCTTGTAAGGAGTTTGGACAAAACTATACAGACCCAGGCGATATTAATAGTATTACCGGACTATCCAGGATTAATGAGCTTATATTGATTACACAGGACACTGTTGGAACAAGTGCGAGATCAAATCCTGCGAGTTATATCAAGATATATGACGATATTAGAGATATAATGTCAAAAACCTCAGAAGCAAAATCTCAAAAATTAAAGCCAGGAGATTTTTCTTTTAATACAGACGGAGGCAGATGCGATGACTGTAGGGGTGAAGGTGTAAAAACTATAGAAATGCAGTTTTTATCCGACTTAGAAGTTATATGTGACTCATGTAATGGGAAAAAATTTAAAGAAAATATACTAGAAATAAGATTTCAGAATAAGAACATTAATGAGATTCTTGACCTTACAATAGATGAAGCCATAGAGTTTTTTGAGGATCAAAAAAAGATGGTACGAAAACTTGAAATATTATCCTCTGTTGGTCTTGGCTACTTATCTCTTGGCCAGCCAACAAATACCTTATCAGGTGGAGAATCTCAAAGAATTAAGATAGCAAAGTCTCTTTTAGCAAAAAATTTGAACAATGTGCTTTACATACTTGATGAACCATCAATTGGCTTGCATGTTGATGATTTAAAAAGTCTAGTAAGAACATTTGAGCTACTTATAGAGAAAGGTAATACAATTATCATTATTGAACACAATTTAGACTTAATTAAGATTGCTGATTATATTATAGATATAGGACCCGGTGGAGGACAAAAAGGTGGAAAAATTATTGCATCGGGGACATATAAAGAAATTAAAAAAAACAAAAATTCAATTATAAAAAACTATATTTAGATTAGAATTCTTTTACTTTAATATTTTTAAGTATTTCTTTCACCATAATCTTGTTTCCAGATATCAGACTCTTGTTTTTTAATATATCGAAACTTTTACCATTAGCGGCAATCACTCTTCCTCCTGCTTCCCTTACAAGTAAAACACCTGCTGAGGTATCCCAGCTATTTAGTCCTAATTCCCAAAAACCATCAAAACGTCCGCAGGCTACGTATGCTAAGTCTAGTGCAGCAGAACCATCCCGTCTAAGTGATCTTGTCTTAAAAACTAATCTTTTAAAATTATTTATATTTTTTTCCGCATATATCTTCTTTGAGGTTATGAAGCCTGTACATAGCAATGAATCTGAAAGATGTTTAACCTTGGCAACCTCTATTCTTTTTCCATTCAAGAAGGCACCCAGACCCTTTTGCGCATAGAAAAATTCATCTCTCAATGGATCATAAATTGCACCAAATGTAATTTTTCCATTTAACATTACACCGATAGACGTACAGAAAAAAGGATAATTGTGAATAAAGTTATTTGTGCCGTCAATCGGGTCAATAATCCAAGTTATATTTTCTACATTTTTAGTTATTCCAGTTTCCTCACCGATAAAGTTTGAATTTGGGAAATCTTTTCTTATGAGTTTTATTATTAGTTTTTCAATTTTTATATCTTCACTTGTAACCCAATCATTTTGTCCTTTTGATTTCACTCTCTTTTTCTTTTGATAACCTTTCAAAAGTATTTTTCCAGCTTCTCTACAAGCAAGAGTAAGAACTTTTTTAATTTTTTTATCAATTACTGCCATATAAGATTCCTATTAGATATTTTTTAAAGTAATATAAAATAAAAGAAGGATAAAAAAAAGTAACTATGAAAGATATGAAATTTTCCATTGGTGCGGATAATGAATCAAAATGTGTGTACATTGCCAAAGAATACCTTGAAAAAAATAACTACACGATTATTTCATATGGATCACTCGCAAATGAAAAAAGTGACTGGGTAGAAATATCAAAGAAAGTAGCTCTTGATGTGCAACATAATAAATCCGACTTTGGAATTCTTTTTTGTTATACAGGTACTGGAGTAACAATTGTTGCCAATAAATTTAAAGGTGTTAGGGCTGCCTTATGCAATAATAAAAAAATAGCCGAGGGTGCAAGAAAATGGAATAATGCTAATATATTAACAATGAGTACGTTATCTGTTAAAGAAAATGAAATTGAAAACATTATTTCTACCTGGATTAATACACAAGTTGATGAAACCGAGCTTGTCAATATAGATAAAATAAGCGAGATTGAATTATGAAAGTAGGAATTGTGGGTGCAAGTGGTGCAGTTGGATTAGAAATTATAAAGCTGTTACAAGAAAGAAAATTTAATCTCTCATCACTAACTTTATTTGGTTCAAAAAGATCAGCTGGTAAATCAATTAAATTTAGAAACAAACAAATAGTGATAAAGCAACTAAAGAGTTCTTCGTTAAAAGAATTTGATTTAATTTTCTTTTCTGCAGGATCTAAAATAAGCAAACAATATGCCCCAATTGCAGCCAAAAATAATTGCATTGTAATAGATAACAGTTCTGCATTTAGAATGAAAAAAAATATTCCCTTAATAGTTCCTGAGATTAATGGTGGTGATTTACAAAGAAATAAATCAAAAATAATAGCAAATCCCAACTGTACTACTATCATCTCTCTGATGGCTATCAAGCCATTATATGACTTGTCTCCAATCAAGCGTATTATAGCTACAAGTTTTCAATCGGTATCAGGAGCCGGAAATTTGGGTATGGAAGAGCTGGAAAAAAATACTAAAAATTTTTTATCAAAAAAGGAAAACGGCAAAAATCGTGTTTTTGAGAGAAATATAGCATTTAATGTAATACCTAAGATTGGTGAAATAACTAAAAATTTATATTCTGAAGAGGAAATGAAGCTGCATAATGAGTCGAGAAAAATTTTGTCAGATAAAAAAATTAAAGTTACTGCAACTACAGTAAGAGTTCCAGTACTAAGATCACATAGTATTAGCTTAAATCTCGAATTTAAAAATAAAGTTACATTAAACAAAGCCAAAAAAGCATTGAACAATTTCCCTGGTTTAAAAAATATTGACTTAGGAGATCAAGTTTCATTTCCTACACCAATCGACTCATCAAATAAAGATGAATGCTTAGTTGGAAGACTGAGAACTGACTACTCCATAAAAAATGGAATATCTTTATGGGTTGTTGGAGATCAAATCAGGAAAGGAGCTGCGCTAAATGCGGTTCAAATTGCTGAATATTTACAGAAAATATAATTTTATAGTACTATATTTCATAGATGCGAATAATTCATGGATGTATAACTGCGTTAATAACTCCTTTTAAATCAGATGGAAGTCTAGACGAAATACAATTAGAAAAATTAATAAATCGTCAAATCAATAGTGGAGTAAGTGGAATAGTGCCATGTGGAACAACTGGCGAATCCCCTACTCTTAGCCATGAAGAACATAACGAAGTAATAAAAATATCTATTGATATAACAAAAAAGAAAATTCCAGTTATCGCAGGTACAGGTTCAAATTCTACTTACGAGGCGCTAAAGATGACTGAGAGTGCTGAAAAAGCTGGAGCTGATGCAACTCTACAAGTAGTACCTTATTACAATAAACCAAATCAAGAAGGTTTATTAAATCATTTTACGCAAATTGCTGATAATACTTCTATGCCGGTGATTCTTTATAATATTCCTGGCAGATCTGTAGTGAATTTAGATATTGAAACGATATCTAAGTTAGCAAATCAAAACAAAAATATAGTTGGCATTAAAGAAGCTAGTGGCGATATAAATATAGTTAAAAATATAAAATCATCTTGTGACCCTAATTTTATAATACTTTCAGGTGAGGACTCACTAAATCTTTCAATACTTGAGGAAGGAGGCTCAGGATTTATATCAGTGACTTCAAATTTAATTCCAGAAAAATGCTCAGATTTATTTAATAGTTATATAAATAAAGATTTTACTACCGCGAAAGAAATTAATAATGAAATTTCAAAACTTAACAAGCTGTTGTTTACAGATACAAATCCTATCCCTATCAAGTATGCAATGAGTCAATTAGGCTTATGTGAGAATATACTTAGATTGCCATTAACAAACTTGAGTGAGATTAAATGCAAGGAGCTATTGGCTGAGTTAAAAAATATGCAGCTTATTTAAATGGAGATAGCTTCGAAAATCGAAAGAAACCTGACATCAGAGGGAAAAATCGTTGTGGGTATTGATGAAGTTGGAAGAGGCTCATTGGTAGGGCCAGTAGTAGCATGTGCTTTTTCATTAAACTCTCTAAATTCTAAGATTAAAGTTAATGACTCGAAAGTTTTATCAAAAAATAAAAGAAATTATACTTTCATTCAACTAATGAATTCGGGATCTGTATTTGGATTAGGATTTTCAAGTCATGAGGAAATAGATCAAATAAATATATTAAATGCAACAAAACTTGCAATGAAAAGAGCTGTCGAAAATCTAAATATTACACCAGACATACTTTTGATAGATGGAAATCAAAAGATTGGTACCAAATTCCAAGAATTATGCGTCATTAAAGGTGACCAAAAATGCAAATCAATCGCAGCAGCCTCTATAATTGCAAAAATATCTAGGGATTTCCTGTTAAAAAAAATCTCAGAAATTTTTCCATATTATAATCTTAATCAAAACAAAGGGTATGGAACAAAGGAACATGTTGATTTAATTAAGAAGTACGGGATGTCTCCATTTCACAGAAAAACTTTTAGGATAAAATTGACATAAAAACCTAATTATTATATTTTTCTCATATGCAGGCTGACAAAGAAGAAAATAATAAATTTTTTTTCAAAATAAGTGAACTTTCAAAAATCACAGGAGTACCTTCAACAAAAATCAGGTACTGGACGAAAAAATATGATCAATTAAATAGTAAACTAAGAATTAATTCCGACTCTAGGCACTCTCTATATCATAAAGATTCAATAGAAGTAATACTCGATATTGATAAATACTTAAAGAATATTAATATTTTAAGCGACAAAGACAATATAAATCAAAAACTTACAAATAATATCAATAATCAAATTGAAATTAAAGAAAAACTCGAAAAACTAAGAGATAAATTAAAAAACCTCATATATATTAATGTTTAAAATTAATTTAAAGAATAATTAGCTAAAATTAGTTAACATGTATTAATGAAAATTCTTTTAACAAATGATGATGGAATTGAAGCTGAAGGATTAATCCCTCTCTATAATGTCTTAAGTGAATTTGGAAGCACTATAATCGTTGCACCTCAATATAATCAAAGTACAAAAAGTCATTCAATTAGTCTTAACACGCCATTGCGATGCAAAGAAGTTGAAAAAGATAAATTTGCTCTTTTGGGCTTACCAGCAGACTGTGTAAATTTTGCTATTAATTCTAAAATAGGGAAAATTCCTTTTGATCTAGTGGTTTCTGGTATTAATGATGGTGCCAATATTGGAGACGACATTAACTACTCGGGTACAGTAGGTGCTGCAAGAGAAGGATTTCTTCATGGTATTAATTCAATTGCAATATCAATCGCAAACAAAAAAGACCCAAAATATGAAGATTGCTCAATCGCCCTTAAGCAAATATTAGAAAAAATTTTGTCCTTAAAAATAAAATCATTCTTCTATAATATTAATTACCCAAATATCCCTATTGATAAAATAAAGGGGATAAAAATGACAAAACAAGGCGAAAGAGCTTATGGGCAAAAAATCATCCCCAAGAAAGACCCTAGAGGAAATGAATATTTTTGGATTGGTGGAAGCGACTTAACTTACAAAGCAAAAAGCGGTTCTGATATCTATGCAATTAGAAATGGTTTTATCTCAATTACACCTCTCATCACAGACTATACTGATTACAATGGTTTAAAGCTGAAAATATGATAGATAAATTATATCAATACATCCTAAACTTATGCCGTGGACCAAGAGGATCGTTAATTATGTCGATTGTTTCATTCACGGAAGCTGTTATTTTTATAATTCCTCCTGACCCTTTCCTAGGCTTATTATGTATCAAGAAGAGTTATAAGAGAATAATTAATCTAACTATAATTTGTCTAGTAACTTCCGTTGTAGGAGGATGTCTCGGATACTATTTAGGAGAAGAAATTTATTTGTTTGGAGTCGAAAAAGATATTTCAATTATCTCAAATAATATTGATAAAATTAATATAATTCGAGAGAAATTTAATAGTGGTGCTTTTCTATTAATGGTTACTTCTGGATTCACTCCATTACCATTTAAGTTGTTCTGCATAACTGCAGGAATTTTAAATGTTGATTTTATACCTTTTTTACTAGGATCGATTGTAGGAAGAGGATTAAGATTCTCCCTCATAGCATATCTTGCGAAAATATTCGAAGAGCAATTTGATGAAATGCTAAAGAGTAAAAAAATATTTTATATATCTATTAGCTTAATAGTCATTTTAATTATATATTTAATTATAAAATGGACGTAAAAGAATATATTAGAGATGTTCCAAATTTTCCAAAAGATGGGATTTTATACAAAGATATAACTCCACTTCTTGGTGATTATAAAGCTTTTACATTTGTCGTTAATGAAATATCAAAAAATATACCAGATGATGTGACTTCTATTATTGCCCCTGAGTCTAGAGGATTCATTTTTGCTTCCGCTGTTTGTTATAACCTAAATAAAAATTTAGTCTTAGTCAGAAAAAAAGGGAAGCTGCCATATAAGACTTTTGAGATTGATTATGATCTTGAGTATGGCACTGATACCTTTCAAATTCACACTGATTCAATTAATCCTGGTGATAAAGTTTCCATTATTGATGATTTGCTTGCGACAGGTGGAACGATACAAGCAATTGAGGAGCTAATTCAAAACTTTCAATGTACTATAAGTTCAATATCCTTTGTAATAGAGTTAGAAAGTTTAAAAGGAAGAGATAAGCTAAATTGTGATAATATTTCATCTTTGATTAGCTACTGAAAAAATGAGAGTTTTACATTCAGAAAAAAATACATCTTACAGAATAATATTTTCGAATAAAATTAAAGAATATATCAAGAAACAATCGAGTAAATATAAAAAGATTGCTGTAATTGCAGATACAAATCTATGGAAACATTATGGGAAGGAAATAGGAAGGAAGGATATTCTCAATATTAAAATAGAACCTGGGGAAAGAAGTAAATCAATTAAGACAAAAAATTATATAGAAGACTTACTATTAAAAAATAATTTTAATAGAAATAGTCTCATTATTGCTATTGGTGGTGGAGTTATTGGTGATTTGGTTGGTTTTACAGCATCAACTTTTATGAGAGGAGTTGCTCTAGTTCATATTCCAACGTCACTTATCGCAATAGTCGATAGCTCAATAGGTGGAAAGACGGCCATTGATAACAAATACGGTAAAAACCTTATAGGAACTTTTTATAACCCCAAAGAAATAATAATAAACCTTGATTTCTTAAAATCTTTACCAAATAAAGAAATAAGACAGGGGATGGCCGAAATAATTAAATATTCAATAATTGACAGTAAATCTTTATTTATATCACTTAGTCAAATTAATAAACAATTTCTTTTAAATAAAAAGAGTATAACAAATCAAATTATAAAAGAATGTATAAAAATAAAAATCAAAACCGTGGAAAGTGATTTTAAAGAAAGCGACAAAAGAATGATCCTAAATTTTGGTCATACTGTTGTCCATGCTTTAGAGAAATTCTATAAATATAAAAAGTCTCATGGAGACTGTATTGGATTTGGAATGCTTGTCGAAGCAAAGATTGCGAATAAAATAAATCATCTTTCATCAAATGAGTATCATAAAATTAAAGAGCTTCTAAATAGTTATGAGCTTATAAATCTAAACATTAAAAAAACAAATGTAAAAGAGCTTCTACGCTATATGAGGCTTGATAAAAAAAATTTAGATAGTTCTGTAACTTTCTCACTCCCTAAAAAAATAGGAAGCATCATCAAAACTAAAGGTAAGCATTCTATCCAAATAAAGGATAAAATAATAATAGATTCTTTAAATACAGTAATCGATGAAATTAAAAATTAAAAAGTTCTCTAAATTCTTATTAGATTTTACGAATGTCAGATTTACAGAATTCATATATAGGAAGAATGTAATATTAGATATTGGATGCGGGGAGGGAGAATTTCTTATAAAACTTGCAAATCTATACCCAAAGAAGCAATTCCTAGGAGTTGAAATTAAGTATGGAAGAATAATTAAATGTCTGAAGAAATCTAATCTAAATAATATAAAAAATATTAAATTTGCTATATGTGATGCAAATCTTTTTGTAGAAAAGATCTTATTAAATGAAACTTTAAATAAAGTCTTTATTAATAATCCCGATCCATGGCCAAAAGATAAGCATGAGAAAAATAGGATATTAAAAGTACCTTTTCTTAATAACCTGCATAAAAAATTGAAAAGAAGAGGAAGCCTATATATTAAGACCGACAGCAAGAAATACTTCAATTATATTATTAAAAATATAAAAAAAACAAAGTTTGAAATAGATACATCAGAAAGTAAATTTGATTACTCATTAGAATCAACAAAATTTCAAAAGCTCTATGAAAAAGACAAAAAAAGGATATATTCAATAAAATTTATAAAAAAATAATTAGAGATTATTCTGAAAAACTTTAAAAGTATGTTCTCTTAAAGAGTTAATTCCATCTTTATCTGAAGGATAGCTTGATACATTAATTTCATTTAAGAAACTAATTTCAACATCTCCAGATTTAATATTTAGTGAACCCTTATCTAATATATCACCTGCACCGGAAATAATCATAGGCAAAATATTTGTGTCAGTTTTTCTTGCAATAAAAAAGCCCCCTGTCTTAAAATCAAGTAACCCAGGATTTGGATTCCTTGTGCCTTCCGGAGCTATAAAGACAATCTTTCCATTCTTTATTTTTTTTAACATTTTCACTACCTCTCTCCTATCCTCAAATGAGCCATCCCTAGCAACAAAATAATGTCCCATAATTTTAACAGCTTGACCAAATACAGGAAATTTTAAGAGCTCTTTTTTCATCATTGCTCTCCAATCATATGGCATAAAAGAGCTAAAACAAAAAATATCAAAAAAACTTTTATGGTTATACATAATTATTAAAGGTTTATTGCTTAAATTTTCAATACCGTTTACCTTAAGATTAATATTACAAAAAAATAAAATTAACTTACCCCAATATTTTACAGTCGATAAACAAGCAACCTTAGGAGAAAACAAAGAAATAATTATTGTTAAAAGTCCAAAAAAAACCGTCAAAACTGCAATTATGGACCATTTTAGAATAGATATAATAGTTTTTACTTGATTAATATTCATAATTTTCTCTAATTAATTTGATAAAGGTACTTTTTTCCATAAAATACTATATAGCATTGGAGGTTCATATGATAGTTGTTTTAAAAAGTTCGTCTACTAATGAAGAATTAGAAAAGATTGTTGAGGCAGTCAAGGAGTACGGGTATACGGCAGAAGTTGTTAAAGGAAAATCAAAAACTATAATTGGTGCAGTTGGAGATCAAAAAGAGAAGCAGCAGCACATGAACTTGCTAGGTCAACTTCCAGGCGTTGAAGCTGTTGTACCAATAACACAACCACATAAACTTGGAAGTAGAGAATTTAAAAATGATGATTCAGAATTTAAAGTTGGTAATACTACAGTTGGAGGTCAAAATCTAACACTTATCGCCGGTCCGTGTTCAATAGAATCTGAAGATCAAATTATCGAGATTGCAAATTCAGTAAAAGAAAGTGGTGCCACAATATTAAGAGGTGGTGCTTTTAAACCTAGAACCTCACCATATACTTTCCAAGGGATGGGAGAAGAAGGTTTAATTCTTTTAAGAAAAGCAGGCGACGAATCTGGGCTCCCAATTGTAACAGAAGTTTTAGATGTTAAAGATTTGGATTTAGTTTGCAAATATGCTGACATGATTCAAATAGGGGCAAGAAATTGCCAAAACTATGCATTACTAAAAGCAGTAGGAAAAGCAAAAAAACCAGTTCTTTTAAAAAGGGGTATGTCTACAACAATTAATGAATTCTTACTTTGCGCCGAGTACCTTCTAGCTGAGGGAAACATGAGTGTAGCCCTTTGTGAAAGAGGTATACGAACTTTTGAAACCGCAACGAGAAATACTTTTGATATTAATGCAATACCGGTTCTAAAAGAAAAAACTCACCTTCCTGTAATTGGCGATCCTGCTCATGGAACAGGTTATTGGCAATATGTATCTCCAATAGCATATGCTGCTATTGCAGCTGGAGCCGATGGGCTTGCAGTTGAAGTTCACAATAATCCTGAAATTGCTTTGAGTGATGGAGGACAATCCTTAAAACCAAAAAGGTTTGCTGAAATGGTTGAGAAAGCAAGAATAATTGCAAATGCAATTGGGAAGAAAATTTAATTCTTTATTAAAACTCTTCTACCTTGAAGGACACATTTATCTTCTGCTATAAGCTGAATTGCTCTAGGCAAAATTTCATGTTCTTTTTCGTGAATCTTTTCAATTAAAGTTGCCTCTGTATCAACATCTTCAATTTCTACTAAACCTTGAGTTATTATTGGTCCAGTATCTACGCCTTCATCAACATAATGAACAGTGCATCCACTATATTTAGCACCATAATCAATTGCCTGTCTAGGGGCATGCAACCCAGTAAAAGCAGGAAGAAGAGAAGGATGAAGGTTGATTACTTTCTTTTCATAGTGTGAAGTAAAAAAGGGAGATAAAATTCTTTTAAATCCTGCAAGAACAATTAGCTGAATATTAAATTTCTCTATACGAGAAATTATTTCAGTTTCAAATTCCTTTCTGGAATCATACTCCTTATGAGAAATGAATATTGATTCAATGGAAAGATTTTTAGCTCTTTCTAAAACGTGAGCATCTTTCATATTGCAAAATAAAAGTGAAACCTCTACATTGGGTATATTTGCCTTAACTATAGCTTCAAAGTTTGAGCCATTCCCAGATGAAAAAATTGCTATTTTAAATTTATCTGACATAAGAAAATAACTAGGCAGCTACCTACTTTCCCAAAACCAACAGGTCTCAGTATCATCGGCCTCTGAGGACTTAACTTCCGGGTTCGGAATGGAACCGGGTGTACCCCCTCCAGTGTGGCCACCTAGAATCTAAAATGGTATACAAAAAAAAATTGATGTCAATATCAAAATTAAGTTTTTAATCCAAATAACTTAATACAGGTAATTTTCTAAGTTTTTTTAGCTTTTTTAATGCTTTTAGTTCAATTTGCCTTATTCTTTCTCGGGTTACATTAAACTCTTTACCAATTTCCTCTAAAGTAAAGGCTTGATCCTCATCTATTCCAAATCTTTTCTTAATAACTTCTTTTTCTCTTTCACTAAGAACTTTATGCAAAGAGTCATTAATCATATCTTTCAATTCTTTGCTCTTAAACGAATCATATTGACTAGGTGTACTATCATCACCTACTGTATCCATTAAAGTTTGAGAGGATTCATCATCATTAATAGGAGAATCCAAAGCTATAGGATCCTTTGTAACCCTAAGAATTTTTTCTACCTTACTTAGGCTATAACTTGATTCTATTGCTAATTCAGATGTTGTAGGCTCTCGTCCAAGTTTCTGAACAAGCACTCTAGAGGCTGATCCAATTCTATTAATTTGTTCAGTCATGTGGACAGGTATTCTTATTATCCTTGCTTGATCAGCCAGGGCTCTTGTAATAGCTTGTCGAATCCACCATGTCGCATAAGTAGAAAATTTATACCCTCTTTCATACTCAAACTTTTCTACTGCTCTTATCAATCCAATATTTCCCTCTTGAATCAAATCAAGAAAAGGGAGCCCCTTATTTGTATATCTTCTTGCAATGCTAACAACTAATCTTAGATTCGACTCAACTAATTTTTTTTTCGAAACAACATAATTGAATTTTGCTTTCTTTAATTCATCTAGAAGAACTTTTCCAAAATTTCCATTTTTAAGAAAAGTTAGAAGAGATTTTAAAAAATCCGAGGAAAATTCAATTTTTAGCAATTCATCTTTTAGTAACTTCTTATCTTTATTCATTAACTTTTTCTTTAATAGTGCATTTTCTATCACTTCAAAGACATTTACAATTCTTCTATTTAAGCTTTCACTTTTTGCATTTGGCGAGTTTAATTCATCTAAATCATATTCATTTGACTCAGCATTATATGAATCAGGCAAATAGTTTTCAGATAGATACTTTAGAAGATTTAAATCTGAAACCAAGGAATTACATATAAAATTTTTGGCTATACTTAATTTTGAAGCAACATCTGTTTCTTCAGACTTTTTTAGTAATGAATGTAATGCAATAGTATTAAGATAACTTTTAACTGGATCATCCGTGGATTCCAATACTTTAATTGGTGCAGGTATTTCAAATTCCTTTTTTATTTTCTTATCTAACTTAATTTTAGGTAATATTTTATTAACAAAATGGGGGAGGAAACTTATAGCATTAGGGAGTGAAGTTTTATTAATCATATGCACCTTCAGTGATTAATATTAACCAATTAATGGGATAATGGCTAAAAGTAGATAAGAAATTCTTCCAAAAAAGTCAATTTTAGCCTTATTTAATAGGGTTATAATAAGGTTTTCTCCTTTTCTATCAGATTTTTTAGTTCGTTGAGTAAGGACTTCTCTTCATTTTCCAATAGATCAACGTTTTTACTTAATTTTAAATTAATTACACGTTTCAAATCTTTAATAGAATTAAGTTCTATTTTCTTAATACAATCTTCGATCAACTTCTTCCTTAAAATAGATTCCTTTGGAATTTCAAATGGTGTAAATACTAAATCTGATAACATGCTACTAACGCCATCATCAGTAATGGCCCCAATCAGAGTTGATGCGTCTGCATTAAGATTAGTATGTAAGATTTCTATAATTTCGTTATGAAAGTCAGTTTTTAAAACTTCTAAACATTTTTTAATCAATTGTTCATCTCTAGAATCAATAAATTCAATAAAAACTTTAATTATTACATCCTCAGGGCTAAGTATCCTATAACCTAAAACTAAATCTTCAGAAGAATCATTTTTAATAAATTCTTTATTTATTATGCTCTCAACTTTTACTTTTGAAATAGAAAAGGATGAAGCAAACTTATTAATAAATTCGTCTCTTTGAATATAATTTTGTACATACTTTATTTTACCTACAAAGTTATCCACCACCTCATCTATGCTTAATTCTTTTTCTATTAACTTATCCTTTAAATAATCCATATACTCTTCCATTATAAGATTAGACTTCTTAGCCTTTTCAATGAAGTGATCTATTGTGTTAGTTTGAAGATATGAACATGGGTCTTCACCATTATCTAATCGCAAAGAGAAGACCTCTATTCCAAACTGATATAATGGTTCAATATTCTTAAATGATGAATCAATACCAGCTTTATCAGAATCATAACAAAGTATAACTTTATTGGTTATCTTTTTAATTTCATTTGCATGATCTAAAGTTAATGCTGTTCCCATAGTTGCAACTACGTTATATAGACCACGCTTGTTCATCATTAAGACATCTGTATATCCCTCTACTATAAAAATATATTTTGGTTTTCGTCCGTTTAGCTTATTAAAATTATTTAATCCATATAGAATTTTACGCTTAGAGAAAATTTCTGATTCCTTTGAATTAATATATTTAGCTTTATCGTCACCAATCGTTCTACCAGCAAAAGCAAGGATATTTCCCTGCCTATTTTTTATAGGAAAAATTATTCTATTACGAAAAAAATCGTAAAAGTCCTTTTTGTTATCTTTAAGACTAATTAAACCTAGGGACAAAGCTATTTCTTTTAGCTCTTCCTTTTCCCCTATGGTTGAAGAGATTGTGTTCCAGCTATCGGGTGCAAATCCTAATGAGTTTTCTTGAATATCTTCTTTATCAAAGCCCCTTTCTTGGAGATATTTAATTGGCTTTGAATTTCTTTCATTATCAAGCAGGAATCTAGAAAAAAATTGAGAAATTTTATTGTTAAAATCATACATCTTTTTATTTAAAGTTTTATCTTTAACTGGTACATAAGTATTTCTTGGAATTTTTATATTGAAAAAAATAGATAGTTCTTCTAAAGTTTCAGGATAAGTCAGGTTTTTGAATTCTTTTATAAATTGAATCAAATTCCCGCCTGCCTTGCAAACAAAGCAATGATACAAGCCCTTATCGTCACTTACTTGCATTGATGGAGTTTTGTCGTCATGAAAAGGACATAAAACTTTATATCCACTTCCAGACTTTTTACATTCTGACCAGTTCTTATCTATATATTCTTTTAAGGATGTCTTACTTAGGATGTCGTCTTTGTCTGAGTATTTTTCATATGATGACATTTAATTACATTAATATCTTGGTTTTCTAACTTTTTTATTCATCCTTTTTTTAGCGGCAAAAAGCTTCTTTTTTTTCGTTTCGCTAGGTTTTTCAAAATACTCTTTTTTCCTAGCATCAGTCAAAATACCACCCTTTTCAACTTGCCTCTTGAATCTTCTTAAAGCATTTTCTAAATTTTCATTACTTCCAACATATATTCCTGGCATACAAATCTCCAATAAGTTAAAAAACTTATATTAGTATCAATTTAATGTCAAGAAATTAATTAGATAGTATTTTTAGAGCTTTTTTTACTATGCTATTTTTATTAATCTTAAAAAATTTATATAGTTCATCTTTTGGAGCACTTGCACCAAATGTTTCAATAGAAACAACATTTGAATAATCATCAAAGAAGCTCTTCCATCCCAGAGAAAGTCCTGCCTCAACTGAAATAATCGGCGAATCTCCCAAATATTTCCTTCTTATACTTGCTGGTTGACTAAGGAATTTATCTAAACAATTTACAGAAAGAACAGTTACATTTTTTCCTTTTTCTTTTAAAGCTTTGGCAGCAGAATATGCAATTTCAACCTCTGAACCAGACGATAAAAGTGTCAAATCACGTATCTTTAAAGATCCATGAATTACCTGTGCTCCAATATTTATTAAATTTCTATCCAATTTATCCGGAAACCCATTAATAAAGTCTAAATTCTGACGACTCAAAGCAATCAAAGATGGACTCTCGGATGTGATTGCGTCAATCCAGGAATGAAATGTTTCATTAATGTCACAAGGTCTATAAATTTTTAAATTTGGTATGGCTCTAAGACTTGCTAGATGCTCAACAGGTTGATGTGTAGGACCATCCTCACCAAGACCAATCGAGTCATGTGTCATTACATAAATAACTTTTATACCCATCATTGCCGATAATCTAATTGAGGGTCTACAATAATCAGAGAATACCAAAAAAGTCCCCCCATATGGTATAACTCCTTTATGAAGAGATAAACCATTCATAATTGATGCCATTCCATGCTCTCTAATACCATAATGTATATAATCGCCTGAATAATTTTTTGATGTGATATTGGACATTGATTTAATTTTAGTATTATTTGATGGAGTTAAATCTGCTGAACCCCCTATCAGTTGTGGAACATGAATTTTTAAAACTTCTAGCACTTTCTCACTAGCCTTTCTTGTTGAAACTTTCTTCACATCAATATTATTTTTTTTAAAATTTAAGAATAAATCCTCTAAAAACTTTTGAGAAAATTTAGGAGATAAATCTGAATTAAAATCTCTTTTTAAATTACTTTTACTCAAATTTGACTCCCATTTTAGTCTTATACTCTTTGATCGAGAACCTGCTTTACGCCATTTCTTTAATATAGAAGGTGGTATTTTAAAGGGTTCATAGTTCCATTTTAAATTCTTTCTTGTTTGAAGAACTTCTTCCTTTCCTAGCGCAGCTCCATGGCTTTTCTCAGAACCTTCTTTATTTGGTGAACCATATCCGATTTTAGTTGAGCAAGCTATCATTGTAGGCTTTTTTGATCTTTGAGCGGTTTCAATCGCTCTCCTTATCTTGTTATGATTGTGGCCATCAATTTTAACATAATTCCAATTATAAGATTTAATACGTGATTCTGTATTATCAGAAGTAGAAAGATTTGTTGGACCGTCTATCGATATTTTATTATCATCAAAGAAAACTATAAGTTTATTAAGCTTTAAATGCCCAGCAAGACTTAATACTTCATGACTTAGTCCCTCCATTAAACATCCGTCTCCTACAAAGGCATAAGTAAAATGGCTTACTATTTCATCTCCGTACTTACTATTTTGTATTCTTTCTGCCAATGCCATCCCAACTGCATTTCCAAGTCCTTGAGCTAGAGGTCCTGTTGTAGTTTCAACACCTATTGTATGTTTGTACTCAGGGTGTCCTGGCGCCTTTGAGCCCAATCTTCTAAAGTTCATTATTTCTTTTAATGATGGCTCAGGATAACCTAATAAGTATTGCAGAGAATATATCAACATTGAGCCATGCCCATTAGATAAAACAAATCTATCTCGATCCGGCCAACTAGGTTTAGATGAATCAAATTTTAAATACTCTTGAAATAATATTGTTGCAACATCGGCCATACCCATTGGCATCCCCGGATGACCAGAGTTAGCCCTTTCGACAGCATCAATAGATAGAAATCTTAAAGCATTAGGAATTTTTAAGTCCATAATTTAAAATACATTATCTTAATACAAGATGAATTCAAATTTTTTTTATATCTTTTGTTGAAAAAAATTATTACTGATTTAAAATTCAAATACTTAATAAAATGGCTAAGATAACTTTTTTAAAGGGCAGGCAAATTCTTGACTCGCGTGGTACGCCTACTGTAGAAGTAGATATGTCACTCGATAATGGTCAAATATGTCGAGGCTCTGTGCCCTCTGGGGCCTCAACAGGTACTCATGAAGCAGTTGAGTTGAGGGACGGAAACAATGAATTTAACGGAAAAAGCGTTAATAACGCTGTACAAAATATAAACAAGGTAATTAAAAAAGAATCATTAAATTTAGATTTTAACTCCATAGAGAACTTTGATAATTTTCTTATTGATTTAGATGGCACAAAAAATAAATCTAACTTGGGCGCAAATGCAATACTTGCTTGTTCAATTACCTTCCTAAAATGTATGTCAAAGAATAACAATATGGAAGTTTATGAATATTTAAATAATGACGGAACCTTTACCCTTCCTGCTCCATTAATGAATATAATTAATGGTGGCGCTCATGCAAATAATGGATTAGACATTCAAGAATTTATGATTGTTCCAGGTGGATTTGATACATTTTCTGATTCTCTTAGAGCAGGAGTTGAAATTTTTCAAAATTTAAAAGAATTGTTAAATAAAGATGGGCATTCAACAGCCGTTGGAGATGAAGGTGGTTTTGCACCAAACTTAAATACTAATGAAGAAGCATTAGTATACATATCAAATGCTGTTGCTAATGCAGGATACGAGCTTGGTAAAGAGATCTTTTTTGCATTGGATGTAGCTGCATCGGAAATTTATGAAAATGGGAAGTATAAAATTGATCAAAAATTAGTTTCTGTCGATGAAATATCTAACTACTACAATGAGCTGACAAATAAATTTCCAATCATTTCAATTGAAGATCCACTTGATGAGGACGACTGGGAAGGATGGACTAATCTTACAAAAATGATTGGTAATAATGTTCAACTCGTAGGTGATGATCTATTTGTTACTAATAACTCTAGACTACAAACCGGTATTGATAAGCAGGCTGCAAATAGCATTCTAGTAAAAATTAATCAGATTGGATCAATTTCAGAAACTATTAAAGCAATTGAGCTTGCAAAGGAAAATAATTATTCTTATATAATTTCTCACCGTTCTGGAGAAACAGAAGATTCAATTATTGCGGATATAGCCGTTGCAACTAATTCAGGACAAATAAAAACAGGGTCATGCTCGAGAACAGATCGAACTTCGAAATATAATCAACTGCTAAGAATTGAGGATTTCTTGGGTGAAAAAGGTAAATTCTCGAGATTAAACACTTTTAATAGTAGATTCTAATTAGGTATTATAATATCTTCATATGAGACCAAAAACACTTTTTGATAAAATATGGGAAACCCATATAGTGCACGAGGAAGCTGGGAAACCAACTCTTCTTTATATTGACCTACATCTAGTTCACGAAGTCACTTCACCACAGGCATTTGAGGGACTAAGAGAAGCAAAAAGAAAAATCCGAAGAACAGATAAAACATTTGCTACAATGGATCACAATGTTCCTACTATTGATAGAAACAATATAAAAGATCCAATTTCTGCGCAACAAATTGAAACACTTGAAAAAAACTGTAAGGAATTTGGGATTGAACTCTTTGATTTAGCAAGTCCTTATCAGGGTATAGTCCATGTCATTGGGCCTGAACAAGGATTAACAAAACCTGGTAGTACTATAGTTTGTGGCGATAGTCATACATCGACCCATGGTGCTTTCGGAGCTCTAGCTTTTGGAATTGGTACTAGTGAAGTTGAGCATGTTATGTCAACGCAATGCTTATGGCAAAACAAGCCTAAAACATTTGAGGTTCAAGTTAACGGTAAAAGACCCAAAGGAGTTACAGCTAAAGATATAATACTTAGTATTATTGGAGAAATTGGAACAGCAGGTGCAACAGGATACGTTATTGAATACACTGGAGAAACTATTAGAAATTTATCCATGGAACAAAGGATGACCATTTGTAATATGTCTATTGAAGGTGGAGCCAGAGCCGGGATGATTAGTCCAGATGAAATTACCTTGAATTATCTTAGAGATAAACCACGTATTAAAACCCTAAACAATCTTGATTCTTTAATGGATGACTGGATTAAACTAGCGTCGGATGAGGGGGCACTCTTTGATGAAACTTTAAAGCTTGATGCTACTAAAATTGCTCCGCAAGTAAGCTGGGGAACAAGTCCTGGTATGGTGACTGGCATAAATAACAAAGTACCGAATCCAAAAAACTTTGAAGACCCTGTTAAAAGAAAATCGATTGAAGATGCATTAGCTTACATGGGGCTACAAGCTGATACATCTATAGAGGATATAAAAATAGATACTGTATTTATTGGATCTTGTACAAATGGTCGAATTGAAGATTTAATAGCCGCAAGCAAAATAATTAAGGGAAACAAGGTATCATCAAAAGTTAAAGCAATAGTAGTCCCGGGATCTCAAGTTGTTAAATATCAAGCTGAAAAACTTGGAATTGACAAAATATTTAAAGATGCAGGCTTTGAATGGCGTGAATCAGGATGTAGCATGTGCCTAGCAATGAATCCAGACAAATTATCCCCTGGTGAAAGAGCTGCAAGCACTTCGAATAGAAATTTTGAAGGTAGGCAAGGTAAAGGTGGCAGGACGCATTTGGTTAGTCCAACAATGGCTGCTGCTGCTGCAATAAATGGAAGATTTACAGATGTGAGATCATTCGATGTAGATTTAGGTGAGTATTAATTTATGGAAAAATTTCAAACTGTCATTAGTCGTCCTGCTCCACTTGATTCTTCAAATGTTGATACAGATCAAATAATTCCTAAACAATTTCTCAAAAGAATAGAAAGAACTGGTTTTGGGCAATTCCTTTTTTTTGATTGGCGTTTTAATGATGATGGGTCAATAAATGAAAAATTTATTCTGAATGAAAAAAGATTTGAGGATTCAGAAATCCTTCTTTCACAAGAAAATTTTGGTTGCGGAAGTTCTCGGGAGCATGCGCCTTGGGCGTTAAGGGATTATGGATTTAAAGTAATTATTTCAACCTCTTTTGCCGATATATTGTTTAATAATTGTTTTAAGAATTGTATTCTTCCGATTGTAATTACAGAAGAAAAATTAGATTATTTATTTAAATCCACTTTAGAATTTGAAGATTATCAAGTGAAAGTTGATTTAGAAAACCTGATTTTAAGTGATAATAAAAATTTCACTGAAAAGCTAGATATTGATCCATATAGAAGAAAATGTTTATTAGAAGGGTTAGACGATATAGCTCTAACGCTAATTCATGAGGATAAAATTACCTTATATGAAAAAGCATCTATAGAGTAAACAGGAAAAAATTTCTAATCTAAATTCTTTAAATCTTAATACCATGTCGAATATTTAGGATAAAATATTAATATGGTTCTTAAATGGGTAAATTAAAGTTAAAGCAAAAATTAAAGCAGATTCAAAAAGGATATTTAAGTCTTGAGTCGAAACTTTTTATTAAATTAATAAAACTTAATATAGAAGAAATTAATGAGTTATTAGAAAAAGAAATAGTTGAAAACCCATGTTTAGACGAAATTGAAATAAAAGATCTAGCCTCCAGCAAAGCATCAAACGAAAGCATTGATGAGATTAACTATGAAGAAATAGTTCAATACGATGATAATAATATCTCCGCCTATTTAATTAAACAAATAAAACATCTTGATTTGCTTGATAAGGATAAAATTATATTAGCTTGTTTTGCTTATTTGTTAGACGATAAAGGGTTCTTGCAGTATACAAACAACGAATTAAAAGAAATTCTAAAAACTCAAGAAAAAATAGATATAGATGAAAATGAAATTGAAAAGATAATACTTAGTGCTCAAAATATCTTAGATCCTCCCGGTATAATGGCCAGGGATGTAAAAGAATCATTAAAAAAACAATTAAAACTTTCAAATAATGAAAATAGTCAAATCTGCACCACTATTATTAATCAATTCCTTCATGAGCTAAGCAAAAAGGACTATAAAGTAATTGCCAAATCATTACAAACTTCAATATCAAGGATAAGAAAATGTGTTCAAGATATAACAGAGCTAAACATGAATCCAGCAAATATTTTCTATAGAAACCAAAGAAATAATAGAAATCCTGAACCTGAAGCTCATGTTTATAATCAAAACAATCAATTAGTTGTTCAAATAAACAAAGGAAGAAAAAAACTACAAATCTCAAACTACTATAAAAATATGCTCAAATCAAAAGTTGGTATAGACAAGGAAGTTAAAGAATATTTAAAAGAAAAAATTAGTGCTGGAACTTTACTTTTGAAGACAATCAACGAAAGAGAAGATATATACAGAGAGGTAGTGAATATGGTTGTACAAATTCAAAAAGACTATATTTTAAAAGGTGACAGATTCCTTAAGCCATTGAAACTTTCAGATATAGCTTCCGAAGTAGGTGTCCATGAATCAACAATTAGCAGAATAACAAGTAATAAATACATAAGGACACCAAACGGAATAATTAATATGAAATCATTTTTTATAAATAAGCCCAATAAAGAATCTGGCCAATCCTCAATAGCAATTAGAGATATTATTTTAGAAATTATAAGTAATGAAAACAAAAACACCCCTTTTTCTGACTTAGAATTAAAAGAAATATTAGAAAAAAGAAGGATAATAATATCAAGAAGAACTATTGCAAAATACAGAAATATACTTAGAATACCTTCATCTAGCAAAAGAGGAAAATAATGGAATTAAGTTCGCTACTAAACTCTAACCAAATCTTTCTTCAACTTAAATCAGCAGAGAAGGAACAGTTTCTTGAAAATTTTATATCTATGCTTTCAACTCAAGAAAAAACATTAAATCAATCCATTATAAAAGATTTAATAATTAAGCGTGAGAATTTATGTAGTACTGCCCTTGATAATCATGTAGCAATACCACATGCAAAAATTCCTGGAATTGATAAAACCTATATAAGTCTTGCAACCTGTCCTGAAGGGATAGAGTTTGGTTCTATCGACGGAAAAAAGACAAAAATATTAATACTAATTCTACATCCTGAAGAAATCGGTAATCGACATTTAGAAATACTGAAGTCTGTTTCTGTTTTATTTACTAAAGAAAATGTAATAAATGAAATTCTAAACTTCGATAATTCGCAAAATTTAATTGAATATATAAAACATAATGAACAATAAGCCTATAAGTAAGCATGGGGTCTTAATAAACCTCTTAAATAAAGGGGTACTAATAATAGGTAGAAGTGGTTTAGGAAAAAGTGAGTGTGCGGTCGAACTTTTATATAAAGGTGCTTTCCTTGTAGCAGACGATGTAGTATTAATTCAAAATATTGAAAATAAGCTTATTGGTGAGTCTCCCGAAACAATAAGGAATTTAATAGAAATCCGTGGAATTGGAATTATCAATGTAAAAGATATATTTGGGGAAGAATCCATTATAAAAAGAAGTAGCATAGATCTTATGATTGAACTAGTAGATTTTGATAAAGATTATAGCTACGAAAGACTAGGATATGATAAAAGCTATATTGAAATTCTTAATTGTAAAATACCTCATATGAAGATACCAGTAAGTCCAGGAAGGAATTTATCGACTTTGATATCAATTGCGGTAAAGAAGACAATTTTAGAAAGTTAATTTTGTAATAAATAATAATTATATTAAAATTAATAAAATGTTTAACATACTAATTATTACTCATGGTAATTTATGTGAGGAATTGAAGTCTTCTTTAGAATTTGTTTTAGGAGAAAAAAGCCTGAATAATATCTTTACTATTACTATAGATAAGGATTCAAGAGAATTTGAAGTCTACGCGAATAGGATATCAAACTACATCACCGATGAACAAGAATTAATAATTTTTACTGATATGTTCGGAGGGACCCCATCGAATATTAGCTTAAGTTTCTTTAAAAGGGATGAGGTTGAGATTATATCAGGTGTTAATCTTCCAATGCTGGTCAAGGCCTGTACAATAGAAAAGTATGAATCTTTTGAAGAAGCAGTTAATATAATAAAGAATTCAGGTCGGGAAAATATTATTGTAGCAGGAGACTTAAATTTTTAACCATGTCACAGTTAGATCATAATAGAGTTTTAGAAGAGTGGAGTAAAATTTTTCTTGTTAACCAATTTGAAGATTGGTCTTTAGATATCTCATCAGAAATTAAAGAAGATTTTGCAACAATTGCGTTATTCTTAGATTATAAAACTGCTAAATCAGCAGGTGAGGAAAAAGAAGTTTTTGAAGGAATTAAAAAGGCTTCATTAATAATATTAGATTTTCTTGAAATACAAATCATTGAGAATCCAGAGGAAAAGAAAATTCAACTAATCCGAAAAGAATCATCTAGAGTTAGAGATGAAAAGCTTGCTAAAGAAATTTGGGGATGAAAAATGTATTTTCTAAATTTAAAGGCTTTATCCTGGATCTCGATGGCGTAATTTACCTTGATAAGCAGCTTATACCCTTTTCGAAAAAATTTATTGATTATCTTAATAAAGAGGATAAAAGATACGTATTTCTTACTAATGATTCCTCTCTTTCACCTAAAGCATACTCTAAAATACTTAACAAACTAGGAATAAAATGTACCGAAAAACAGGTAGTAACCCCAATAACAAATTTTATTGAAATCCTTAGAAAAGATTCTTTAATGAATGATCAGATCATGGTTTTTTCTAGTAAGGAATTGAAAAACTTTATTAAAAAAGAAAAAATTAAAATTATAGAGAACCCATCAAGATATAAAGATTCGAAGAGCATTCTTGTCTCTGGAAACATTAACTTTAACTATAAAGATCTTATGTATGCATCACTATGCGTTCAAAATGGTGCAAAATTATATGCTACTAGCATTGATAATAGTTATCCAACGGCTTTAGGAAATGTTCCTGCAACAGGCTCCTTAATTGCCGCAATTAAAAAGACCTTCCCCACTCCGGTTACTAATCTTGGTAAGCCATCAAAAAAAATTTTTAAATTAGCTCAAGAAAGGCTTAATATTAAAAAATCTGAAATATTAATGATTGGTGATAATCTAAAAACTGATATCGCAGGTTCAAATTCATTTGGAATAAAAAGCGCCTTAGTTACTTCTGGAAAAACTTCTCTTCAATCAGCAAGAAATTCTAAAATAAAGCCGGACTTTATTCTAAAGAATCTTAAGATTTAGTTCCCTGAACCAGGCAGACCATCTTGCCAGAATGTTTATTTTCATACATTAATTGATGTGCTTTTGGAATCTCATCATAATTAAAAACTTCAGAGACGACTGGGTTAATTAAACCTTGATGGACCAATTCATTTGCCCTTATACATTCTAAAGCATTTGCAAAGTGGGATCCTAAAATATCCTTCTGCAGCATCCAGAGATATCTAACGTCAAATGAACAGTCATATCCGGAGGTTCCAGCACATATAACTACTCTTCCAAACTTCTCGCAAACAAAAACACTAGCAGGAAACGTTGTTTCTCCGGGGTGTTCAAATATAACATTTGGACTTTTTCTTTCTCCAAGAATTTCCCATATTTTTTTCCCAAAATTCTTCATCTCTTTAAATCTTGCGGCAGTCTGTTCTTCCGTTTCATTTTTTCTATAAGCTAAATTAGGAAAATCTTTTCTATTTATAACTCCTACAGCACCTAAATCCTCACACATTTTAAATTTATCCTGAGAGGAAACAACTGCAACGGCTTTAGCTCCCATCATCTTGCATATTTGTAAAGCAAAAACACCTAGGCCACCAGCTGCGCCCCAAACAAGAACAACTTCGCCCGGTTGAATATTTGCTTTTGTAATCAGCATTCTATAAGCAGTAAAATAGCACAAAGCATATGAGGCAGCATCTTCCCAATTTAAATGTTTTGGTTTTTTTAATATTTGTTGTGCTTGAACCTTAGTAAACTGAGCAAAACATCCATTTGGAGTTTCATATCCCCATATCTGAGCTTTTTTGCTGACCATTGGATCGTAACTAATAAAGTCCCCACTTGATTGAGTCATGTTTGAATGAGGCTCTTCACTTTCAACTCCACAGTGGATAATTACCTCATCACCCTTCTTCCAACTTTTAACATTTGAGCCCACATCCCAGACTATCCCGGAACAATCACTTCCAGCTATATGTAAATCTTGTTTATGCACATCTAAAACTGATATAGGCTCACCGAGACCAGCCCAAACACCATTAAAGTTAATTCCAGTTGCAACAACTAATACAAGTACATCATTTGGTCCACACTCCGGAACAGGTAACTCCTCTTCCTGGAAAGATTTCATGGGCTCCCCATGTCTTTCCTTTCTAATTACCCAAGCTCTCATCTTCTTAGGTTTAAAATTAATATCCTCTGGTATTACTCCTATTGGTAATGGATCTGAATAACTCATAAAAAAACTCCTTTCTATAAAACTAAACTCATAGCATCTCTAATAAGCTCAAGATTTTTACTTGCTTGTTCTTGTGCTCTTTTCGAACCCTCAATGATTATATCTAAAATTTCGCTCTTATTCTTTAAAATTTCACTTCTTTTTTCTCTTATCGGACCTAAAAATTGGTTGATATTTTTAACTAATGAATCTTTAACCTCTACGTCACCTATTTTACCTTTTTTGTACCTATCTTTAAAATCATTCAACTCCTCTAAATTATTATTAAAAATATCATGATAAATAAATACAGGGTTACCTTCCACCTTTCCAGGCACATCTGCGCTAGTTCTATTTGGATCAGTAAACATCTTCATAACTTTCTTTTTTACAGTAGCTTCTGAGTCGCACAAATAAATTGAATTATTTAAAGATTTACTCATTTTACCCTGTCCATCAGTTCCCACAAGCCTGGACACTTTACTTATTAAAGGCTCAGGTTCATTTAAAATATTTTTATATGTAGAATTAAATCTCCTACCAATCTCCCTAGTGAGTTCAACATGACTTAGTTGATCTTCTCCCACTGGAACAACTGAAGCGTTAAAAGCTAAAATATCTGCTGACATTAAAACAGGATATGAAAGCAAGCCTAAAGAATAATTTTCACTTAAATTCATAGCAGCTATTTTTTCCTTTAAAGTAGGAATTCTTTGGATTCTAGGAACTGAACAAAGCATAGAAAGTAAAACTGCTAGCTCGGAAATTTCTGGAATCCTAGATTGAAGATAGAAGCAAGACTTATTCGGATCTAATCCTACCGATATCCAATCAATAACCAATTCAAAAATGTTTTCTTTTAATGAATCGACTTTATCTTGATGAGTTGTAAGCATATGCAGGTCTGCAATTAAAAAGAAGCAATCATAAGTATCCTGAAGCTTAATTCTATTTTCAAGTGTCCCAACATAATGACCCAAATGTAGATTTCCTGTTGGCCTATCACCAGTAACTAAAATTTTACTTTTGTTTTTATCATTCATAAATTTATAATTAAATAGGATATCTTACGTTTTATAATAAGAAAATATATTATGAAAAAAATATCAATAAAAAAACTAAAACCCTTGTTGACTATTAGCAGAATAGAAAGAATAGATAAAGTACTTTCTAAAAGGACCAAGGGGATATCTGTTCTTCTAGAGGATATTTATCAAGGCCATAATATAAGTGCTGTGCTAAGAACATGTGACAATCTTGGAATACAAAATATATATGTAATACAAGATTCTAATAAAATTAATCTTTCAAAAGGTATTTCACTAGGGTCTGAAAAATGGGTGACTCTAAAGATAAAAAAAATAAACCAAACAAAGTCTGCTTTTGTTAAAAAGCTAAAGAAAGAAGGATTTAAACTAATATCTACAGTTCCGCCGTCGAAGAAGAAATCGGTATCTTTAGAAGATTTTAAAATTAAAAGGAAAATGATTATAGCTTTTGGTAATGAAGAAAAGGGTCTCAGTGAAGAGATACTTAGTGAATCAGATTCATTTATCAATATCCCCATGGATGGGTTCAATGAAAGCTACAATATTTCTGTTTCCTGCGCTATTATAATGAATCAACTCATATCTCAAGCAAAAGAAAAGAATAAATTAACCTATTTAAATAAAAAGGAAATGGATGATCTAAGATTAGAATGGTATATAAAATCGATTAGAAATTCATCAAAAGTTATCAAAAATTTAATGAAAGAAAATCCATGATTTTAGATCAACAATGAAGACTTTAAATTAAATATTATAAGATTGCGCGCCTGGAAGGACTCGAACCCTCGACCTCCAGAGCCGTAATCTGGCACTCTAATCCAACTGAGCTACAGGCGCATTTT
>MDTG01103622.1_pt1 | contig 40794 bp, 35 predicted proteins | sample 811421 | NCBI WGS metagenome assembly MDTG01 (sample SAMN05326645, study PRJNA326480) | marine metagenome | isolation source: seawater | place: Pacific Ocean: South East | collected 2011 | reverse complement strand
TTTTTGATGCAGAAAGGGGTAAAAAATTAACGAAAAAGCGGAATGTATATACAATACCTGAGCATTTTGAGTTGATTTTTTACCCTTTTATGCGCAAAAAGAGACTGGTGCGGAATGTCGGTTAAGAGAGCCAGGAGGTTTTACCTAGGTAGCTCCTGACTTATTGCAGTCCTACTTAGCCATTAGCCACCACGAAAACAACCTGCAATTCGGCTACATATACTTTCGTCTTGACTATCTTCTTCAATATCCTCATCGTTGATAGAACCTTCGCCATTAGTCACGAGGAAAGACTCTTCATCGTCTGCATTGAGGTCAGTCTCTTTTGCGTCGCTAAAGTTATCTCCGCAAGCTAGACTAATAGCCGATGGATATTGATCTTTGAAAAAACATAACCTAAGCGCTTCTGTGGTTAGTAGTGTTGCTGTAGTCTGACCAGTCGCTATAATGCTCGCAGTATCGGCACTTATCATCACAAATGCAGCAGCGCTCATGAGTCCCATAATACCGCCACCTGTCGTACCGTTTTCTGTGAGCGCATCCCAGAATGTCATTATTGTACCAGCAGTCAACGTAGTCCATCCGAAGCTGCTTGCAGCGAGAAGACCCGCTTTATGAGATGGTTTTTTTACTGCCCAAGGCAGCGTGTTTGAGTACGCCATGATGATTATCCTCTTTGGTATTGATTATTTTCGAAGCGCAATAGTAGCGAAAAAAGTCAGTCATGTAAAACCATTTGTCGTCTTATTGATCCAGCCACACCCGACCATTGGCAAATAAGCGCAACCAAGGGCTTACTTCAAAACTACCTTTCGGCTTATAAGTGAATTGTTCAGCACGAAATACCCGTTCAGGATGAGGCATCATGATAGTCACGCGGCCATCACTATTACAAAGCCCCGTGACGCCCTCAGGACTGCCATTGGGGTTAAAGGGATAGGATTCGGTCACGCTCCCCCGATTATCGATATAACGCAGGCTAACAAGGCTCTCAACACGCTCTGATTCGCTAGGCCATTCTGCCCGACCCTCGCCATGAGCAATAACTATCGGTAGTTGGCTGCCTGTCATGTCTTGCAATAGCACCGACGGGCTATCTTGTACTTGTACCATCACCAGTCGCGCTTCAAATTGCTCGGAGATATTCTTACGGAAATAAGGCCACGCTTCAGTGCCCGGGATCAATTCACGTAAATGGGATAGCATTTGGCAACCATTACAGACGCCTAACGCAAAGGTATCAGTGCAGGCGAAAAAGTCGCTGAATACTGCTCGGGCATGATCATTGAATAAAATACTTTTACTCCACCCTTCCCCTGCCCCTAAGACATCACCATAAGAAAAACCACCGCAAGCCACAAGTCCGTGATAGCTCGATAGATCTTTACCATTCAAGATATCACTCATGTGCACATCAACAGCCGTGAAACCGACCCTGTCAAACGCTGCTGCCATCTCCACATGGCCATTAACCCCTTGCTCACGCAAAATAGCTATGCGCGGCTTGCTATCGAGATTAAGGTACGGCGCTGAAATATCTTCATTGACAGCAAACACAGGTTTGCAAAATAAGCCTGGGTCGGTGCTATCTAAGACAGTATCGTACTGGCTCTGGGCACACTGGGGATTGTCGCGTAGTTGTTGGATCTCGAAACTGACCCGCGACCATTGGCGCTGCCAGGTTATCCGGTCTTCGTCTAAAACAATAGAGCCCTTGTGAGTAAAGCGTAAACTATCCTCATTATTAATTGTACCGATGTTATGACTACAACCAGCAAGTTGGTGATGTTGCAGAATGGCCCGAACAGCAGCTTGATCACTTGCGGCAATTTGAATCACCGCTCCCAGTTCTTCGTTGAATAAGATTCCTAATGCCTCATCGCCGAGATTATCGAGTTCGATATCCAAACCACAATGACTAGCAAACGCCATCTCCGCCAATGTTGCCAACAACCCACCATCACTGCGGTCGTGATAGGCAACTAATAAATTAGCCTGATTCAATTGTTGAATAGCGGCGAAGAAATTCCCTAATAATAACGGCTCATCCAAATCAGGCGGTGTGTCACCGAGCTGTTGATAGCTATGCGCCAATACCGAGCCCCCTAAACGGTTTTGCCCACGACCCAAATCAATACAGAGTAAAATACTCTCGATATTCGTATCCAATTCCGGTGTTAAGGTTTTACGGATATCCGTGACTGGGGCAAAACTACTGACGACTAATGACATCGGTGCGATGACTTTTTTGTCCTGGCTGCCATCTTGCCATATTGTACGCATAGATAAGGAGTCTTTGCCCACAGGGATGGTTAGCTTCAATGCCGGACACAATTCCATACCCACAGCTTTCACCGCATCATATAAGGCAACACCCTCATCGCCATAATTCGCTGCCGCCATCCAGTTAGCTGAGAGTTTAATATCACTCAATTTTGCAATCGCACTCGCAGCGATATTCGTAATGGCTTCACCCACTGCCATCCGCGCAGATGCTGCAGGATTTAATAATGCAATAGGGGGTCGCTCACCCATGGCCATGGCTTCACCACGCATAGTTTTAAAACCACTTGCCGTCACCGCCACATCACTCACAGGCACCTGCCAAGGACCCACCATTTGATCCCGCGCCACTAAGCCCGTCACACTCCTGTCACCGATCGTAATCAAGAAACTTTTATCCGCCACCGTGGGATGTTGTAATACCCGGCTTGCTGCTTCGCTTACATCAATACTCTGATGATCAAACAGCTGGGTAGCAAGAATCTGTCGCTGTTCATTGCGGGTGACTTTAGGTGGCTTACCTAACAGGACATTCATGGGGATATCAATAGGCTGATTGTCAAAGACGCTATCATGTAAGACTAATTGTTGTTTCGTCGTGGCAACACCTAAGTTTGCAAAAGGACAACGCTCACGAGTAGCGATCGTCGCAAAGGCATTTAAATCATCAGGCTTGATGGCTAACACATAACGTTCTTGAGATTCATTACACCAAATGGCTAACGGCGACATACCCGGCTCATCATTGGGGATATCCCGCAGCTGCAATTCGCCTCCCATACCGCTGTCGTCTAATAATTCAGGAATCGCATTGGATAATCCACCGGCACCCACATCGTGGATAGAAATAATGGGATTAAATTCACCGAGAGAGATACAGGCTTCAATGACTTCTTGGGCACGGCGTTCCATTTCGGGGTTTTCCCGTTGTACAGAAGCAAAATCCAGATCACTGTGACTCTCCCCCTGAGCCATAGATGACGCAGCACCGCCCCCTAGGCCAATCTCCATGGCTGGACCACCTAAGACAATGATACACGCGCCATCAGGAATACTGTGCTTCTCCACAAATTGCGGTTGAATGTTACCAAGTCCGCCGGCAATCATAATAGGCTTGTGATAGCCGCGGGCAATACCGTCACCTTGCAGATATTCAAAACTACGAAAGTAACCACATAAATTCGGTCGACCAAATTCATTATTAAAACTCGCCCCACCAATGGGGCCTTCGATCATAATATCTAACGCAGAAGCAATATGCTCTGGCTTGCCATAGTCTATCTCCCAAGGTTGCGCTAAATTCGGCAAATGCAAATGAGACACACTAAAACCCGTTAAGCCAGCTTTAGGCCGTGCCCCCCGTCCTGTGGCACCTTCATCACGTATTTCGCCACCAGAACCTGTCGCCGCCCCCGGGAACGGCGAAATAGCAGTAGGGTGATTGTGAGTTTCTACTTTCATGACAATGGCGGCATGATTATCTTGGTAATAATATTGCTGCGTTCTAGTATCCCGTTGAAACCACGCCACATCACTGCCTGTCATCACTGCGGCATTGTCTTTGTAAGCGGATAACATACCATCACTGTGTTGTTGATAAGTATTCCTGATCATGGCAAACAGGGATTTATCCTGCGGCGCACCATCAATGGTCCAGTCAGCGTTAAAGATTTTATGGCGACAATGTTCAGAATTGGCCTGGGCGAACATCATTAATTCAATATCATGGGGATTGCGTTTAAGCTCAGTGAAGTTTTTAAATAAATAATCTATTTCATCGTCACTTAGAGCAAGACCTAGATTAATATTGGCGTCGACTACAGCTTGTTTACCCTGCCCCAAGAGATCAATACTCTCAAATGCCGCCGGGGCACCATGATGGAATAGTTGCTCCAGAATACTAACATCTGTTACCAAGGTTTGGATCAAGGGATCATGAAGTTGAACCTGTAATTGGGGATAGTCATTAACGTCACTGATCCCTTCTAGTTGATAAGCAATTCCTCGCTCCACCCGCTCGATATTTGCCAGACCACTGTTATGGACAATATCCGTGGCTTTCGACGACCAGGGCGAGATGGTGCCAAACCGTGGCACGACAATACACTGATGATCCTGGGCCTTAAATTCAGCCCCATCAACATCCAATAGTTGTTGCAGTACCTTCTGCTCCCGCTCATTCAAGGTCCCCTTTACCGCAACAAAATAAACATAACGAGCCCGAAGCTGGGTAATGTCAGGACAAACTCGCTGCACGCGGGCTAATAAGTTGTCTAAACGGAAGTCAGAATAGGCACAATTACCGGGCAAAATGATCATATTATCGGATCCAAGCTGGTGGCAAGCCGCCATGATACCGGACGCCTTAGTAGATGACAAATACGCAGTTAACCGGTATGCTTCCATCATGCGAGGAGATAGATTATGACCATCAAAGTTGCTCTATTAGCTACCGGTGATGAGCTCGTTAATGGCGACATACTCAATACCAATGGCCAAGCCATTGCCCAACAGTTAATTGATCATGGCATTACCATCGGCAGCCATATGGTCGTTTCTGACGATGAAGCCGAGATGGCTAAAGCACTGGAATTCTTACTAACCCATCATGGGATTGTCATCATCACCGGTGGCTTAGGGCCGACCTCCGATGACAGAACCCGCTATGCCGTCAGTGATGTCATTGGCAAACCTCTCGTCTTTGACGAACCCACCTGGGAAGCCATTGCGGCGCGAATTAGTCATGCTGGCTTTAATGTGCATGAGGCAAATCGTCAACAAGCGTTATTCCCTGAAGGCGCAGATATCTATCCCAATGCGCGAGGCTCTGCACCAGGTTGTGGCATTGCGCACAAGGGCCAGCACATTTACCTACTGCCAGGCCCACCCTACGAGTGTATGCCAATATTCAAAAAATTCGTTTTGCCAGAGATTGTTAAGCGTGCAGGAAACAAAGCTTTGTTCATCAAAAAATGGCGACTCTTCGGCGTCAGTGAAGGTGAAACGGCAGCCCAGCTCGACGACGCAGTCAAAGGCTTTGATTGTGTCACAGGCTTTCGCACCGATTATCCATATCTAGAATTTAAAATTCGCACCCATTCTCAAGAAGCACTGGCTGAAGTGCAACAAACCGTGCAAACGACAGTACAGCCTTTTTTGTTAAGTGACGACCACCTTCGCGCCTCCAAAATGTTACGCAACGCCATTGATGATTTTGCCGGAACAATCATTATTGATGACCAAGCCACCGGCGGTCGTTTAGAGACGATGCTAACCAGACCTCGCAACCGCAACAAATTATTATTTACATCATTTACAAACAACAATGATGCGCAGTTATGTATTCGAGTAACAGGCCTTGCAGAGCTATGGCAAAATGCCGAAGGTCCCTGTGACACCACACTAACTTTGGAATTCTTTGCCAATAGCTTACAAAAAACAATCACTGAAACCTTCATCTACCGCCACAAAAAAGTGACGTTTTATGCGGTAGAGAAAGCTGCTGCGTGTATACTTGAATTCCTGCAAAATCATTGAGTTACGCCGCTGTTTGCGATATCTAGGTCAATTTGTTATCATGGCTAACGAAAATAGTTAATACATTCTCCAATTATATAAGTTTACATGAGGACACTGAGACAACCGCCAACAACTTGTTTTGATTTACCTTTGAGCTCAACCGCAGCGGCTTTCTCCCTGCAAATACCCTATGTGGACTTCAATACGTTTATAGAAAAAACTGCTAGTGCTTTACAAAGCGAGTTCCACAAAATATCTTCAGAACTTCTGGATAATCTCAAAAAACTTTCATTAAGCAAACTAACCTATTATGGATTCATTGCATGGTATCTGGAATGGATCATTCCATGGATGATTCACGGTGTACACTTAGATCTTCTGACGGCTAATCCTTGGCAATTATTCGGGATTTTTGGCATAGCAGCGTACACACTTAAGCTAGCCATGAATATGAAGCTTTTTAAAAACTATCTCTACGATGCTGAACATACTACTATTTATGGGCAGACTGAGATTCTACGGCGCTGGGATAAAGCCGCATTTGTGGCTATAGATTCCGCGTTAACTGTCGCTGCTTTTGTTGGATACTTTTGTTTACGCGCAGCCTGGGCATCGCCGCTATTCATTGCCATCATGGCAGCTTTTACCCTAAAGGCCGTCTATTCATTTACAAAAAACATTACGGCGTCTTTATGTCACGCATATTCGCCAGCAAAGAGTTTTTATGACAATAGTACTCAAACTGAAATCATTCTGGATAACGAGTTTAATGAACTGCAACATCAACGCAATATTGCTAAGGTTAAACGCTCGGCGTTTGATCTTGGCATGTTTGCTATTGGCGTTGCAGCGACAGTTGTTTTTTGTATGAATCCAGCACTCGGTGCTCTGGGATTGTTGCTAACGACTATTACTCACTACACAATTCGCAATAAAATGGCGCAATCCATCAAAGCAAGAAAAGAGCAAGCAATTGAACATTTTCAACATTTAAAGAAAAAACAAGCATTTAAAAACTTACAACGTTCAAACCTGACAATAACTAATACAATGGAGGATGAACAGGGGCAAGCACAACTTATTAGCCGACTTGGACTTATCCCATCAGAAACTAGACCTACGCCAGGAAAAACATCAAGCCCGATATCCATCAAAAAAGAATACGACAGAAATGCTAACAATACGCTTTCCACCGCGCATTCTTGTCGGTTTTAATTTGTTTGGAGGCCATAAGCAGGCTTCATTTAAGATCATGTTGACAACAAAACTATCTTAGCTTAATTGCTGTAACTATGGCGAACGTCCTATCATCATCTCACTTCCGGAAATCTCGCTTTGTACACTAGTCCTCACAGATAATTCAGAGCTGTGGGTGGCTTCAAGCTTTAGACACTCTGCCTTGATCGAAATAAAAAGCCCAACCGATACGGTTAAGCTCAATACGCTATCAGGATCATCATAGAACTGTCGCAAAAAGGCTTCATCACGTTGCACTGTAAATAGCGGCACACAAGGGTGCCCTTGTAAGGCTTCACGGGCAGTTGGCTTTAATAACTCATTGAACAGCTGGCGTTGAAATTTAACAAACATCGCCAGCACTTGTGTTAATGGTTGCTTTACATCATCTCGTTGACTGTCATTAATCTTGATAAGTGCCCACAATACCGCCGGCATGAAGGTGACAGCCAGTAAATTTAGCTCACGATAACAACGTGCCTCCGCCTCACAAGTATCACTCAATAATGGTTGATTATTAGCAAGCAAGACTTCCAGCGCATCACTGTCTGGGTATTTATCGGCTAGTAGTTTATGTAAGCGCGCCACGAAGATAACAAGTTCAGGAGTAGCCCCTACCATTAGTTCTTGCAAACGCGCTGGCAAGGCTTGTTCATAATATCTAACCAATGGTGTCGTATTTTGTGACCGCAGGCATTGCTCTAATGAAACCTGTAAATCCCACAGTGCGTCTATACGTTGACTGCTGGCGGTTGGGCCATGCATTTCTGCTGTTTGTCCTACAGTTGTTACAATCGGCTCAAAACCTAATAAATTTGCCATCCAGAATAGGCGTTGCAACTCAAAGGGCTTCTTCAAGCTCTGAGCCTCTTGAGCGAGCTTCGCGGTCCAGGTCTGTAAACTGGTTAAGGGAACTTCACCAAACAATAAATGACGTTGATGCATGTACATGATATTGTCGCTAATATAACGCTGTGCTTCCGAGCTAATTGCCGCAAAAATCGGGTATATATCCGGAGCTTTGCTCAGAGTATCAAACAAAAATAACACACTGTCTTTAGCGGGCTCATGGTCTCTTGCTGTAAAAGCTGCTGAGGACTCCTTACTGCCTTTACAGGAATCGATGAGCACCAAGGCTACCAATGCCTGCTTTTGCGCATCACTGATATTGGCTAATAGCGATAATTTTGGATCTGTTAGACTACCTTCCCATAATTGCAGAAGACAATGCAAGCGATGAAGTCCCCGTCGAACTTCAGTTTCATTGGTTGACCAGGATAGCTGCATTATGACTACCTTAAAACTCAAGCTGGTATCAGCAAACACGCTAGCAAAACGTGTCTCAAGGTTAGGATATTGGCTGTTAATAATTTCAGCAATAGTTTCGTTCATAAATGCTCTTCTTACTATATATAATTAAAAAACGGATATCCACCTCACCGCCGCTGCTTAAAAAAATCTTGCAACAGCTCGACACTCTCTTTAGCCAACACACCAGCTGTGTAATCGACACGATGGTTGAGCTTTTCATTCTGCAAAATATTAAACACACTCTCGACCGCACCGGCTTTTGGATCGTGGGCAGCGAAGACCACGCGCTTTAGTCGTGCTTGAATAATAGCGCCAGCGCACATAGCACAGGGTTCTAGTGTGACATAAAGGGTTGTGTCGAGAAGTCGGTGATTGTTGAGCGCTTGTGCCCCAGCCCGTAAAGCAACAATCTCAGCATGGGCACTGGGGTCACATTGGGTGATAGTTTGGTTATAGGCGCTGGCAATGACTTGGTCGTCTTTAACAAGTACTGCACCTATCGGGACTTCATCATGTTCAGCAGCTAGTTGTGCTTGTGCGAGCGCTAACGCCATGAAGTCGTTATCACGGGTTGCACTCACGGTTATTCCCACTCAATAGTGGCGGGTGGTTTGCCAGAGATATCGTATGTCACCCGAGAAATGCCTTTGACTTCATTAATGATGCGATTCGAAATATGTCCCAATATATCATAGGGAATATGGGCCCAGTGCGCCGTCATGAAATCCACGGTTTCAACAGCACGCAATGCAATCACATATTCATATTGCCGGGCATCCCCTACTACACCTACTGATTTCACCGGTAAAAATACTGCGAAAGCTTGGCTGACTTTGTCATACAAATCGTGCTTACGTAATTCTTCGATAAAGATCGCATCGGCTTGACGCAAGAGGTCGGCATATTCTTTTTTGACTTCACCTAAGATACGCACACCAAGACCAGGGCCTGGGAAAGGATGACGGTAAACCATATCGTAAGGCAGTCCCAGCTCTAAACCCAGCTTACGCACTTCATCTTTGAATAATTCACGTAGCGGTTCTAATAACTTAAGTTCCATATCTTCCGGCAGACCGCCCACATTGTGATGGGATTTAATCACATGGGCTTTGCCCGTCTTGGAGCCGGCAGATTCAATAACATCCGGGTAAATCGTGCCTTGAGCAAGCCATTTGGCATCGTTGATTTTGCTGGCTTCTTCTTCAAAAATCTCAACGAACAAATTGCCAATGATTTTGCGTTTACGTTCTGGATCCGCTTCACCCTTCAAGGCCGCGAGATATCGCTGCTCTGCTTCCACATGTATAATATTAATGCCAAAATGCTCAGCGAAGTTTTTCACGACTTGTTCAGCTTCACCAAGTCGTAATAATCCAGTATCCACAAACACACAAGTAAGTTGTTTGCCGATGGCTTTGTGTAGGAGTGCGGCTAACACCGATGAATCAACACCACCGGATAATCCCAAAATCACTTGCTCATTGCCGACTTCAGCACGAATATGTTCAATACTATCATCGATAATATTGCTTGAGGTCCACAATGAACCACAACCACAAATATCATGAACAAAACGCTCTATGATACGCTGACCCTGTTTGGTGTGGGTTACTTCAGGATGAAATTGCAAACCATAAAACCGGCGTTCATCATCCGCCATCCCCGCAAAGGGTGCGCTAGAGGTCCGCGCAATGGCTTTAAAGCCTTCGGGAATCGCCGTAACTTTATCGCCATGACTCATCCATACGTCCAATAAAGCATTGCTATCATCATCGATGCCATCTTCGATATTTTCAAGCAATCGGGAATGACCGTGGACTTCAACCTTCGCATACCCAAATTCACGCTTGTTTGAGGCAGACACTTCTCCACCCAATTGCGCCGCCATGGTTTGCATACCATAGCAAATGCCCAACACTGGACATCCCATCTCGAAGACACAAGCGGGTGCTGAAAGGGTAAACTCTGCTAATACTGTCTCAGGACTGCCGGATAAAATAATGCCATTTGGGGCGAAGTCTTTGATGTAATGTTCATCCACATCGCACGCCATCAATTCACAATACACGCCTGCTTCACGCACCCGGCGCGCGATTAACTGGGCGTATTGGGAACCAAAATCAAGAATTAAAATCTTTTCAGAATGTATATTCGCTGTCATAGTGTCTCTTAATCAATAGGATAGTTAGGCGCTTCTTTGGTAATTGTCACATCGTGAACGTGGCTTTCTTTCATGCCAGCGCTGGTGACTTTAACAAACTCCGCTTGCTCACGCATGGTAGTAATGTCTTTGGCACCGACATAACCCATGCCAGAACGTAGTCCACCTAATAATTGATGCACGATGGGAAACACACTGCCTTTGTAAGTCACGCGACCTTCAATGCCTTCGGGGACGAGTTTTTCGACTTCGTCAGCACTTTCTTGAAAATAACGATCACTGGAACCATGGGCTTGACTCATCGCACCAAGGGATCCCATACCACGATAGGTTTTGTAAGTACGGCCTTTGTAGAATTCCACTTCACCCGGCGATTCTTCTGTTCCCGCAAATAAACCGCCTAGCATAATACAAGATGCCCCGGCGGCAATGGCTTTACAAATATCACCCGAGTAACGAATACCACCATCCGCAATCAATGGCACATCGGTGCCTTTTAAGGCTTCTGCCACATTAGCAATCGCCGTGATTTGCGGAACACCGATACCACTGACAATACGGGTGGTACAAATCGAACCGGGACCAATGCCCACCTTGACCGCATCCGCGCCGGCTTCTACTAAGGCTTTGGCGGCATCTGCCGTGGCGATGTTACCACCGATGATTTGGATATCCGGGAATTGTTGACGCACCCATTTGACCCGCTCTAAGACGCCGCGAGAATGACCGTGAGCGGTATCAACTACCAAGACATCAACGCCCGCCTCAACCAAGGCTTCAATACGTTCTTCTGTGCCTTGTCCGGTACCGACTGCCGCACCAACCCGGAGTTGACCTGAACTGTCTTTACAGGCATTGGGTTTTTCTTTGGCTTTTTGGATATCCTTGACGGTGATTAAGCCACGTAGTTGGAATTCATTATTCACGACTAAGACTTTTTCGATGCGGTTCTTGTGTAATAGGCTAATGGCTTCTTCGCGACTGCCGCCTTCTTTTAGGGTCACGAGACGTTCTTTGGGCGTCATGACCTGAGACACCAAGGAATCGAGATTACGCTCAAACCGTACATCCCGTCCCGTGACAATCCCCACGAGCTGATCATTCTCAACAACCGGTACACCAGAGATTTTGTTAGTGTGGGTAATGTCTAATAATTCACGGACGGTAATATTGGGAGAAACCGTGATAGGATCTTTGACAATACCGCTTTCATATTTCTTCACGGCCCGAACTTCAGCTGCCTGCTGTTCAGGGGACATATTCTTATGGATGATACCAATGCCACCTTCTTGAGCGAGGGCAATGGCCAAACGGGCTTCAGTCACGGTATCCATAGCCGCTGAGACCAAGGGAATATTCAGCGCAATCTCCCGAGTCAGGCGGGTGGCGAGGCTAACCTCTTTGGGCAACACTTGGGAATAAGCAGGCACGAGTAGGACATCATCAAATGTGAGTGCTTCGTGGACTATACGCATGGCAGGTCCTCCTGGTAGATAGACGGCATGGGCCGCGGAAATTAACCGCGAATTGTACAGGTTTTGACGGGAGAAAGCAAAGGTCAATTAATAGTCAAAAATATAGATATTGGCTTTAAGAATTTCCGGAAAATTTCCGGAAAACTTCCGGAAAAAAAGAAAAAAACCTTATTAATTAACTGATTACAAGATACCGGAAAATGCCTAATTTCCGGATAATGATTTCAAAGAAAACGCTATTTCAATTGCCATTTTGTTGCTCTACCCTTACCAACTTTAATAATTAAGCTTAGTACCGCATCTCCTCTGTAAAAATCTATCAATTACACTACTGTATAATCTCAAGTATCCCTTGCAATTCTTCCTCTGTAATGAGCTCGTGAGATAACATTTCATTACAAAATTCATTAAATAATATTCCCAGCCCTTGTTTCATCGTATTAGCAGCATTAATCGCATCGTCATCATTGGATAGAAACCTAGCGCCTTTTTCAAGCGCTAACGGTATTGATTCAATCTCGCCAGCATCAAGTTCACCTTCATCTTCAAGATAGTAGTAACAACGTAAGCTTTCGTTGCTCAGTTCCAGCTCATTAATGTTAATAACATTTATTGTAATACTGGCAGTTTTATTATGTCTTGCTGTAATTATCCTATTACGCAGTTCTGGATATCCCCGAGTTATTCTTCTTTTACTATCTGTTAGCTCATCAAATACTTCTTGGGTAACAGCTATTTCATACAGTGTATTTGATAAAAATCGCTCTAATAAGTTACACTTGAACAGATAAACAAAAATATTAGCATCTGCAATGATTAACTCCATTATGCAATGGCCTTAGCTTCATCTTCTGTAACATCTAACATTTCTGATGCAAATAAACAGCTAATTTTCTTTTTTCTAAGCCCAATAGCGACCAAATTTTCCAAGACATCTCTTATATCATGAGGTTTAGTCATATATAACTCTGGGGTATATCCAAGTGTAGCCAAATCATTTGTGCGATAGTTTTCCTTAAGCTGATTGAATTTATTGCGATCGATAAAATCATTAAATACTAACACTGTAAGCATCATCAAATAGCTCACTTTAAAATACTGGCATAAACTTACAATGTGTTTTTTTTCTAAATCTATTAGTTTTAAACCTTCATCGCCCATGTATTGACACAAAGACTCAGATGGAACAAGAAGCTCCTGTGCAAAAGCATCCGCCAATATTTCCTTTATATTGTCCTCGTCACTATTTAGATCCACGAACGTCTCTCCAGGCGAGAGAAAATGGTGCCCCAATTCATGGGCAATAGTAAATACATTTCGTTGAGCTGGATCATTTAGTGAATAGATGATTAGAGGATTATCATTTGCATCCGTATTATATATACCATGGCATTTTTCCAAATCGAGACTACAAACGGGTATTTTTAGGGAATGCCAAACAAGATTATGAATATCCACAATAGGGTCATTACCAAGTTTTAAATAATCTCTTAATTTAAGTGCAACATCCTTACCTAACTTTCTTGCAGCAGAGGGTGACTTAGGATTTAATAGCTCGGCTTCATAAGGATAAAAGTCACTTAATGTCAATGGCAATAATGATAGGCGATCCATTGTTTTACCTATCTTACGTAAAATAGGTAGAATCTTTTTAATTTCTTTTTTTGATTTTTCTGATAAATTTTCGTCGCTACTTCGATATTTTAAGTTTTCTAGGAATCCCTGGCGTTTTCTACTTGGGGCTATATCAACATCAACAGAAAACAAAGCAGCTGGATTCAAATCGTACACTCTGCATAGTTGATTAATAAGGTCGATATTTAGCTTTGTTTCACCACTTTCAATTCTTGAAATAAAAGAATTACTACGCTTGCCTAGTTGGGCTGCCACATCTTGTCCTGATAATTTCTTATCAATCCTTGCTTGTTTCAATTTCGCCAAAATAGTATTTTCTATGATAGTCATGTGCACACCCAATAAAACAGACCCCAATAATGCAAATATAGCATACTTTTTCTTATTAATGCGAAATGCGCATATAAATAATCTGGTTTAAGTAGATTAAATATTTAACATGCTGAATTTAAACAACTTTTTATGTGATGAAAAATCCCCTTGATCTTTGAGAAGGTGGGATTTATCAAAGACTGACGTCACGATGACTTTTGGGACTAGTAGTCCTCCCTGGTAGCAATCTGCACAGAACTCCCCTACAATGGCAGGCTCGTAACACCGATAAATAGCTGACCATGACAAATAACACCAAAACCCCCATTAATCCTCGTGTATTGATGTTCCTCGCACCCCTGCTGAACATTCTGGCGGGTATTACTATTGATCTCTACGCGCCTTCCCTGCCTGCCATTGCCAATGATATGGGGATCAGTGCCAGTTTTGCCAAGAATATGGTGACCATGAGCTTTATCGGTTTTGGTGTGGGACAGCTGTTGATTGGGACCTTGGCAGATTATTACGGTCGGCGCCGAGTTCTCATCGCGAGCCTTGCTATTTATTTCCTTGTCAGTCTCAGTGCCATTACTTGCCAGCATATCGGACCATTGATGGTAGTGTTGTTTCTGCAGGGGATGCTTGCCGCCTCTACGTCCATTGTTGGTCGCGCCTTGATGGTAGATACCTTCAAGGGCAAACAATTAGAAATCGGCGCCAGCTATTTGAGTATTGCCTGGGGTGTGGGCCCTATCATCGCCCCCTTTATCGGCGGCTATCTGCAATACTTTTGGGGTTGGCATGCGAACTTTTACGCTTATGCCAGTTTTTCTGGGGCATTATTGATAATGTCATATTTTTTCATTCCTGAAACGCTTACCCAAGCTATCGCACCAAAGCCAGCTGTATTAGCAAGCAATATTAAACGGATCTTCAGTCAGCGTTTGTTCATGGGTTGTGTCTTGCTAATGGCTTTGAACTATAGTCTGTTCATTGTCTTCAGTGTGGTGGGTCCGTTCTTGATCCAGAGCGAATTAGGTTATAGCTCAGTGGTGTTCGGCCATGCCGCACTAACCCTTGGCATCGCTTACTTTGCTGGCACCATTAGCAATCGTATCATGCAGACATATATTTCCACTCGCACCGCTTTAACACTAGGGCTAATAGGTTCATTAGTACCAACGGCTGGCATGGTATTTGCGGCAGAGTTTTATCAATTGAGTTTATACAGTTTAGTTGTCCCGTGTTTTGTCGTTTGCTTCGCCGGTGGCTTTGTCTTCCCTAATGCCATGGGCAAATGCATGAGTCTATTCCCCGACATCGCTGGTGTTGCTGGAGCTATCCAAGGCGGCTCAGTCGTCTTATTAATGTCGCTCAATACTTTCTTGTTGAGTCAATTAAAGACTGGCAGCTTCATAGCTGTTGCTGGAGCGATGTTAGGTTTGTCACTGTTGCAAATCGTGATTTATCAGTGGCTGATGAAACCAAAGTTAGCCGACACTGTTGACGCTGCAGTGTAGTTCACCTTTGGCAAGTTTTGCGGTGACTTTGTCGCCGGGTTTGATACGTTTAGCCGCGCGGATGATCGTACCCTCACTGTCTGTCACAATCCCATAGCCACGCTCAAGGGTCGCTAAAGGACTCATGGTATTTAATCCATAAGCCAGTTTAGCCAACTGTTGTTGGTGATGATTGAGCTGTTGTTGGCAGGCAGCAATAAGCTTTTGCTGCAAGAAGACCCGACGGGTTTGCAGATTATCGATATGGTGTTGTGGTTGATGGCGTTGCAGTTGGGCAACTAAGGTTTGCAAATCACTCATAGACTCGCGCAAATGATGGCGTTGCTCACTCGCCAGTTGACGTTCCAAATAATCCAAACGCTGGGCATATTCTTGTAATTGTTGGCGGGGATGTTTTAAGCGTTTACGCAACCAGGTTACAGATTGTTTAGCGGCCTCTAAGACATCGAGCATTTCCCGAGCTAGTTGTCGCTCGAGGCGTTGAAAATCCCGCAACCACTCCCCTTGCTCAGGGCTAACTAACTCGGCAGCACCGGTTGGTGTCGCTGCTCGGGCATCTGCGACAAAATCCGCAATGGTAAAATCAACCTCATGTCCAACTGCACTGACGGTGGGGATTTTGCTGGCATAAATAGCCCGTGCGACGGCTTCTTCATTAAAAGGCCATAGGTCTTCAAGGGAACCGCCACCACGACCAATGATCAAGACATCACATTCTTTACGTTGATTGGCGAGCTTAATAGCATTCACAATCTGGCCGGCGGCATCGATGCCTTGCACGGCCGTGGGATAAATAATCACCGGGATTGCTGGGAAGCGCCGCCTCAGGGTACTCAAGATATCACGAATTGCAGCACCCGTGGGTGAGGTGACCACGCCAATACATTGGGGTAATTCAGGTAAGTCTTGTTTATGCTCTTCAGCGAATAAGCCTTCGGCCAATAATTGCTTTTGCAAGCGCTCAAAGGCCCGGCGTAATGCCCCATCACCGGCCTCTTCCATGAACTCGACGATTAATTGATAATCGCCGCGGTTTTCGTAGAGACTGACTTGGGCTTTGGCGAGCACTTGACTGCCATCTTCTGGCTTGAAATCTAATAAACGATTATGTCCCCGAAACATCGCACAACGAACTTGCGCCCGCTCATCTTTGAGGGTGAAATACATATGACCTGAACTGGGTTTAGCAACGTTCGACAACTCGCCTTCGATCCAGATACTGGGAAAATTCGCTTGTAAAATTTCTTTCGCCGCGCGATTAAGTTCACTCACCGAAAAAACATGGCGTTCGCTATCACTCATGGCTTAGACTTTTTTGTGAGCGAGGTACAACCAGGTTTCTAACACGGTATCGGGATTCAACGATACACTGTCAATACCTTCATTCATTAACCATTCTGCCAGATCAGGGTGATCCGATGGTCCCTGGCCACATATACCGACGTATTTATTTTGTTGGCGACATGCCTTGATGGCCAAATGCAATAATGCTTTCACCGCATCATTGCGCTCATCAAATTGATTAGCCACCAAGCCTGAATCTCTATCAAGCCCTAGGGTTAACTGGGTCAAGTCATTAGAACCAATAGAGAAACCATCAAAGTGCTCAAGGAATTGTTCCGCCAATAAGGCATTAGAGGGTAGCTCACACATCATAATCACGCGCAGGCCATTCTCACCACGTCGTAAACCATTCTCAGCCAGTACCTCAATAACTTGTTGTGCTTCATCCACGGTGCGGACAAAGGGGATCATGACTTCAATATTCGTAAGCCCCATAGTATCGCGTACATGTTTTACCGCCTGGCATTCCAGGGCAAAACAGTCTTTAAACTCTTCGGCAACATAACGGGAGGCACCGCGGAAACCGAGCATTGGGTTTTCTTCATCGGGTTCGTAAGCTTCGCCACCCAACAGATTGGCATATTCATTGGATTTAAAATCAGACAAACGCACAATGACCTTCTTGGGGGCAAAAGCAGCACCCAGCATCGCAATCCCTTCTGCTAAACGTTTAACATAGTAATCCACTGGCGAGTCATAACAACTGATACGCTCAGCAATTTGATCTTTTAACGTGTTATCCAGGGAATCAAAATTTAACAACGCTTTGGGGTGGATGCCAATCATGCGATTAATGATAAATTCTAAGCGCGCGAGACCAACGCCCTCGTTAGGAATACTGCGGAATGAAAACGCCCGATCGGGCGTTCCCACATTCATCGTTATCTTAAACGGTAATTCCGGCATTGCATCAACATTGATTTCATCATGGCTAAAGCCGAGCTTACCCTCATAAATATTACCGGTATCCCCTTCAGCGCAAGACACAGTTACATCAGTACCATCGGTAATGGTTTTGGTGGCATCATTACAACCCACAACTGCCGGAATACCCAGCTCACGGGCAATGATCGCGGCATGACAAGTACGTCCACCCCGGTTCGTCACAATGGCTGCCGCCCGCTTCATCACCGGCTCCCAATCCGGGTCGGTCATGTCAGTGACTAAGACATCCCCTTCTTCGACCGTGTCCATCATACTGATGTCTTTAATAATACGCGCTCGGCCTTGACCGATACGCTGCCCGATACTGCGTCCCTGGGCGAGTAAAGGGCCGGTTTCTTTGAGGGTAAAGCGCTCGATGACGCGACCTGATTGTTGGCTTTGGACCGTTTCAGGGCGGGCTTGGACAATGTAGATCTCACCGTCGTTGCCATCTTTGGCCCATTCCACATCCATAGGCCGACCGTAATGATCTTCAATCAACACCACTTGCTTGGCTAACGCGGTGATTTCGGCATCGCTTAAACTGAATTTTAAGCGCTGTTCTTTGTCGGTATCCACCGTTTGAATGGTTTCACTCGCACTGGGCGACGCATAAATCATTTTTTGTTTTTTGCTGCCGAGGTTACGTCGCAAAATCGCATCCCGGTTAGCTTTTAGCGCGGGTTTATAGACATAAAACTCATCGGGATTCACCGCACCCTGTACTAGCAATTCACCCAGACCATGGGTTGCTGTTATAAACACAACATCGCTAAAGCCGGATTCAGTATCGATAGAAAACGCAACCCCACTGGCACCAATGTCACTGCGCACCATTTGTTGGATACCGGCGGACAATGCCACATTACGATGATCAAAGCCTTGGTGCACCCGGTAAGCAATAGCCCTGTCGGTAAACAGTGACGCGAAGACTTGTTTAATGGCTTTTAGGACATTATCAAGACCTGCCACATTAAGTAAGGTTTCTTGCTGACCGGCAAACGAGGCATCGGGTAAATCTTCAGCCGTAGCCGATGAACGCACCGCGACGGTGAAGTCTTTTGACTTGCCCGCTGTCATTGCCTCCCAAGCATCGGTGATAGACTTAACCAAACTATCGGAAAATGTGCCCTCTAACACCCATTGACGGATTTGTGCGCCGGACTTGGCCAAGGCAGAGACATCATCAACATCCAGTTTATCCAACGCTTGATAAATCTTGTCATTGAGTTGATTCTCATCCATGAATTCCCGGTAAGCATCGGCGGTGGTGGCAAAGCCGCCAGGAACTTTGACCCCCAATTTGCTCAAATGTTGGATCATTTCGCCTAAGGAGGCATTCTTGCCTCCCACTTTATCGATGTCATTTAAGCCCAGTTTGTCAAAGTTGATGATATCGCTCACGCTGGCTCCCTACTCGTCAAAATAAATGCTGTTATTGTTGCTTACTGGGGTGTTAAAGTATAGGGGGTAAACCTAAAACACTGGAAATTTTTCATGAAGCATCAAGTCTTTTTCGTCTCTGACTCCACCGGGATCACCGCTGCCACACTTGGCAATAGTTTGCTCACTCAATTCAAGAACATTAAATTCGAAAAACTCACCCTGCCTTTTATTGATACTGCTGCCAAAGCTCAAGAAGCCGTCACCACCATCAACCACGCCTGTGATACTAGCGAAGGCCAGGTGTTTATTTTTGCGACGATTATTGATAAAGATATCCAAGCCATCATCAGCCAGTGCAAAGGCGTGTTCATGGATATTTTTAATACCTTTATTCAGCCCATTGAAGAAGCACTGAAAGTCACCTCGTCTCACAGTATTGGCCTGACCCATGGGGTGCAAAATTACGATCAATACCATCATCGAATTGATGCGGTGAATTATACCTTGAGTTGTGATGATGGATTGGGTATCCAAAATTACGACGAAGCGGATATCATTTTGGTAGGCGTCTCCCGCTGCGGCAAAACCCCAACGAGTCTATATCTGGCCTTGCACTTTGGTTTGTACGTAGCGAACTATCCGTTTAACGAAGAAGAGCTGGATAAAGGCAGTCTGCCAGATATCTTAAAACCGTATCGCAAAAAATTATTTGGCTTGACCATCGAGCCGGAACGATTACACATGGTGCGCAACAAGCGCCGACCCGATAGCCGTTATGCCAAACTCAAACAATGCAGTCACGAACTCCAGGCCGCGGAAGAAATCTTTGTCCGTGAACGTTTACCCTACATCGATACCTCTAATCGTTCCATCGAAGAAATAGGTGCGACGATTATGATCCAGGCGGGATTGAAGCAGGGGTAGAATTCTATCCTCGGCAAACTATGGTTCAAACTCAGTAGCCCCCTCAAACGCGTAAGGATTAAAAAACTGTCTTCTCCAGAAATAATTACGCTCTGTTTCTGTCAGTTCAGCACTATCGCACACAACCGACCAATTCTCTGCAATAATCTCAATTTGAGAGGCAATAATTTGCTTCGCTTCTTCAGGTGATAATAAATAGTGATGTGCTGCTTCAACACAAGTTGATAGCTTGCTCTCACGATTATTGTCTCCTATCAGCATGGCTTGAGTTGCTTCAAAGCCGGTACGAGGTTGTGGACAGATATCATAGCAAGGTGTGAGCTCTAACTCTTGTCCATCCCAAAATGCTGCATGATTCCGCGCATGGTCATCTGTATTCCCTACTAAAATATTAAATACAATGCGAGAAAACAACTCCATCAAGGTTTTTTGAGGTGATCTGAATCGTTGACGTATTAGCTCAGCCAAATCAACATAACTTGCATACCGTGCCATCATTTCGTCTAAACCAAGCAGGGTCAATGCTGACAACAATACCCTTCTCTGCCAATGCGAATTAACCCTTACACGGTCAAAGCGCTGAATCAGCAATACATCTTTTCCACTCGCCTTCGTTAATGAAACTTCAGCAATATTAAGCCCGACTAATTTTCCAAGTCTCATGGCGATATATTCAGCTTTAACAATGCTATACAGATCTGTAGTTGAAGAAAATTTTGCAATATATTTACTATGGTCAGAATCAATTAATGCCTTCGGCCTAGCACCACCAATTGAGCTACCATGAGCAAGTGCCATATCAAGTTGGGGCGATAGTGGGATACCCTGCTCCACACGTGAAGCTGATTCCTGTAACTCTTCGATGGTTGCCGCATCTGGTCCACGGGGTTCATAATGATCTGCTGAGCGCTGGAAATCTAATGCACCGATACGATCAGAACCAGATTCAAGGAGATACGTTAATTCATTCAAATCCGCATGTGATGATGTGAGCGCTTCTTTCCCTAACATTTTATTGATAATAACGCGCCGGCCCCAAGCATCAGGTCCAGCATCACGAATAGCATTAGGTATGATAAGATCACTTCCAGAATTCAATATTCCCGGTTGTAATGGTAATTCCCTATCATAAATTGAAATCGCATCAGTACGAGCTAAATAGTTCTTACCATAATTAAACAAATACCGTCCATTACTAAAGATAAGCCTGCCTGCTACAACGGGTGTAATCTCACCAGGTAACCAGATCCAAACATAGGTTTCTTTACTTTCATTAGAAGTCATCATCAAAATCCTTATCTGATATCGGTGATGGTTTAGGTAGCAAGGTGATTTGGTCCTCTAAGCTACTAATTCGATCTCCTAAGCTGCGTTTATCTTCTTGAAACAAACGGATCCCGACCAGAACGGCAACTTCAAAGAATAGTCCTATTGCCGTGCGCAAATCACCTGTTTCGATTCTTTGTAATGTTACTCGGCTAATACCTGCCCGTTCACAAAGCATTGTTTGCGACCAGGATCGACGAAGCCGGGCTGCCTTGATCTGCTTACCAAGCAAAATTGCTGCTTCTTCGCAATACTTTGAATATGTTCTTTTTTCGGCCATAATAACACCTTAATGACTATTACAGTAGACATAACCCTGACTTTTGACTGCTGTGGTATACATTATAGCCATGATCTAGTCATTTTGCCAACAGAAAGCAAATAGAGGCGTAAATAGGAGAATATGCAGATCGATAGACAGTAATGTTCCATATTTTCGCTACTTATTGATAAGTAGCGAATATACGTAACATCTGCGTGTGTAAAAACTACCGTCCCTGCACCTTCAATGCCTTGGCACAAGCATTATTCGTTGCACCGATATTGGCGAGGGTTTCAGCGCCGATGATGCCGACGAGACCTACCCCGCCGGTGGCGACACCAATGGCGGTTTTGATGAAAGTGCCAGCGGTGACAGTGAGACTGACGCGAGGCTGAGATAAGGTACCTGTCATTTTGGCGTTACGGATAAGAGTGCCCGGACCGACGGATTTAAAATACGGCGACAAATCGAGATTAATACTTTCATTGCTCAAATTAATCGTTCCACTGCCTTTGACTGTCGCTTGCGGACTGTCGAATACAAAGGTCTTTACCTGCGCCATGCCATTCTTTAAGGTGAATGACCCAATAAAACAGTTAATAGGTACGGTTGTCGTTGATTTACCTGACAATGACTCGCGGAATTTTGCCCCGTCTTGGCTACCACCAGTACGATAATATTGTGTATTTAAGAGGGATATCTCTGCCCTGCCTGTTGCGTTCTTCATCACATTTTTGGCTTCTGATAATTGTGTCATCACATCAATATAGGCGCGCAGACTGCCTCCCCTAAAGGCATTACTGATCCCAAGATCACGAATAAATTTACCGGCATTGCTATTACGTAAGCTAATCTTGAGCTTGAGCCCTGTTGCGCGCTTACTATCATCAACCGTTGCGCTACCATTAATATGGCTGCCAGCGATATTCCCACTTAAGCTTGTAAAGTTATATACATCGCCAGAGGCTTTGATTTTGCCGCGCATATTGATGGCACCAATAATTGGCAACGTGATGTCTAGTAATTGATTAATGTTTCGTACAGATGAACCACGGGCACTGGCACTGACATCCATCCAATTACTTTTGGCATAAGGTTTAATAAGACCCGTGAGGCTAATCTGAGTAGAGCCAATTTTGCCTTTCAGAGTCTGGAAATGGAAGTTGGTTTTGTCTGCTTTGACTTTCACCTGTAAATCCATCGGTGATACTTTGCCGATAGGTAAACTGAACAAGCGGCGGATATCATCGGTTGATGGGCCTTTGACATGCATGTCAGCGTTAAGCCAGGTTTTGCTCGCTTCAGCTGCCAGCGTCAGACTACCAACAAAAGTAGTTTGGCCGATAGTGGCATTGGTCTCATTGAAATGAAAGCCTTTATCATCTGCTATCACTTGACTATTCAAGGCTAGCGTCTTCACTGTGGTTGCTTGAATATCCAGTAACTTTGCCAAATCACGGGTATCATCACTGTTAATTGCAAGTTTAGCATCAAGCCATGGTGTTGTTGGTGGTAAATGGATTGAGCCGAAAAGACTGAGATTTGTTTTGCCAATATTGGTCTTAACATCAATCTCAAGTTTGTTATCCTCATCATCAATAACGCCATGAAGTTTGCCCTGTAAATGAAAATCATGACGCATATAATTACCTCTGGCATAGATTGCCATCGTAGGAAACGCATGAAAATCGATCCCCAGCGCCTCAAGCAAAAATTCTTGAGATTGATTGGTTACACCATTAAAATAATTTAGCGTAAAATCATCAACCCGTACTTTCTCGATGGGGAGCTTTTTGATAGGTTCATCATTTTGTTCAAGCTTAGTCTGCAGTGCTGTAAGGAACTGCCAGTTCACTTTGCCTTGTTTATTTTTTTCGAGATTAATTTGTGCGCCAATTAAACGAAAAGTTTCAATGTCGATAGTTTTTTTTAAAAGCTGGCGAGCAGATAAGCCCACTTCTACTTGTTTGGCCTTGAAGAAGTACTCCGCCTTAGCACCTTGCTCATTGGCCACAGTAACATTATTTAGAGCAACCGTTGGCCTCAAGCTGTAGTCAATTTTAACATCTCCATGAATCACAAATTCTCGGCCCAAGGTGTCACTCACCCGCTGTTCGATTTGCGGTTTAAAATTATTGAGATCAAAAAACGTAATAAATAGACACACGCCCACAAAGAGCAGCAGCACTCCCCCAAGCAAGGTAAATCCGGTGATTTTGAGTAATTTCTTCATCCTGCATCCCTGGTAATTATTATGAGTAATTCATAGCCAAAGTATAGTCCAACAGGTAAAATACCCCCTAATTCATCGGATTGGGAGACATAACCTATGATCGCAGACAAGTGCTGGGAAGACCGCTGGGGCAACAATGCCGACCAGCGCCCCAATGACCCCCGTAGCCCCTTTATGCGGGATGAATGCCGAGTTATCCATTCTTTCGCCTTCCGCCGCCTGCAGGGCAAAATGCAAGTGTTTGGCCCCGAAAAAGGCGATTTTCACCGCACCCGTATGACTCATTCCTTGGAGGTTGCCTCTATTGCCCGTGGTATCATACAGCATCTGCGTACGACTGCCCTGCCAAATCTCAACGATGAGGAGCGCAATCATCTACTGCGTATTGATGCTAATGACTATGACCGCTTGATTACGACGCTATGCCTGCTCCACGATATTGGCCACTCTCCCTTTGGCCATGCTGGTGAAGCAGCACTTAACTTCAAGATGCATCAATATGGCGGCTTCGAAGGCAATGCCCAAACCCTGCGGCTCGTCACCACGGAACTTGAAGAATTCACCGAGCATCATGGTCTTGGCTTAACTCGACGGAGCCTGTTAGGATTATTAAAATACCCTGCGCCATTTTGCAAGATACCCGGCAGTTTTCCTAATGACAACATTGCAAACGCTGCTGTGATACTGACTGATTGGGAACCCAAAAAATGCTATTACGACACCGAAATTGAGACTGTCGATTGGGTTTTGGCTCCACTTTCAGAAGAAGACAGACAGCACTTTCAACAGATTGACCAAACTGGCCGCACCCGCTGCAAATCATTCGACTGCTCAATAATGGATTTAGCTGATGATATTGCTTACTCAATTCATGACTTAGAAGATGGGATTTTCTTTGATTTAATTAATCAAGATGAATTCATAACCGCACTCGAACAACATAGTCAGTTTGCTACATTAAATACTGAAATACATCTTACTCAGCTCATTAAACAACTATTCCATAGCCAACAACATATCCGCAAAAGTACGGCGGGACAATTAATCCATTACTTGATCCAATCGATAGCGATAATCCCTCAGTCTGGATTTGCGGACAGTCTCGTTAAGTTCAATGCTGTACTGAGCGCTAATGCCCGTGAATTAGTGGATATTATCAAAAACTTTTTTGCAGACAATGTTATTTTCTCACGCGAAAACCAAGCCAGTGTTCATCAGCGGGCTTTGATCTTAATGGAGCTGTTTGATGCGATGATTGCTAATCCCAGCAAGTTATTACCAGAAAGCAAAGTCGCCCATACCGACACACATCGTGCCGTATGTGATTATATCTCCGGCATGACCGATGATTATGCGCGGCGTTTGCATGAGGTGCTCTGATCCATAATCACTATTAACAAGCTATTAACTAACTTCCTGGGTAGGCCTGAGCCACCCTAAAAACTTTCCCTGATAATCAAGGAGTTAGCAACGGGCTGAAAATGGAGCGCTTTTAGCATTGTCGCACGTCTAGCTAGAATCCACACTCAATTAAGCGGGAATCAGTCACTTAACACTCCTTTACGGCTCACTAAGCAGGTATGAACTATACTATACCTAAGCTTAGAGATAATAAAATACTAGAGGTACCCTAAAATGTATAAGAAACTTCTACTCCCCGTAGTCACCTTGTTTGCACTTGGTCTGGCTGTGCCAATTTATGCTGGCTCCGATAACGAGTTGGAAGAATGCAAAAAGGAATGGAATAGTACTGAGGCTAGTACGTCATGTAATACGTTACAAATAGCAACAGACACTGACAGTAATCCAACTGCGTGTTTGGCTTCGGTCCAATGTGAAAAAAAACACAATCTGTCTATGAAATTTCACGTGGTATTATGGAGTCTCGGAGACATTGAGTCGGGCAAGCTTCAGCTCTTTAATTGCAATGGAGACGTCAAAAACCACCCTTGCTAGTAGACCGGATAACCCAATAATCCCATCACTTCGACTTCTTCAAATGCTTGAACAAGCGTTTCTTTTTGTTCTGTTGGCGTGGGGTGAGTTTATTGCGCCGGCCGGCGAACGGATTCTTGCTGCTCTTAAATTGGAGACGTATGGGTGAACCCATTATTTTTAACGCGTCCCTGAAGGTATTCATTAAGTAGCGCTTATAACTATCTGCAAGGGCATCAGTTTGGTTACCATGAATAACAATAATTGGCGGGTTATGACCACCTGGGTGGGCATAACGTAATTTGATTCGACGCCCCTTGGCCATGGGTGGTTGGTGTTTCTCGATAGCCGCTTCAAGAATAGCGGTTAGTTGTGGCGTGCTCATTTCTCGTGTGGCACTTTCATAAGCTTCGTTGATAGATTTATACAAATGACCCACACCGGTACCGTGAAGCGCAGAGATAAAGTGAAAACGGGCAAACTGCAAGAATTCAAGCCGTCGCTCTAGCTCACTCTTGACTTGCTTCTTGTCATCTTCATCCATACCATCCCATTTGTTAAACGCAACCACCAGCGCACGTCCGGCATCAATGATGAAACTTAAAATCTTTAAATCCTGCTCCGCTATCCCCTGCTGCGCATCAAACACAAAAATCACCACATTGGCGGCTTCAATAGCGCGCAGTGTTTTGATGACAGAGAATTTTTCCACCGTCTCATGGACTTTACCGCGACGTCTAACACCCGCGGTATCTATTAACGTATATTGCTTACCATGACGTTCAAAAGGAATAAAAATACTATCACGGGTAGTCCCCGGCTCATCATAGACAATGACCCGTTCTTCACCGAGCAAACGATTAATCAATGTTGATTTACCCACATTAGGCCGCCCAACAAAGGCTATCTTGATGCCTTTATCTTTGTCTTCATGGGTTTCGACGTCAATAGCAAGGGGTTCGAGGATATGCTCAATGAGGCTAGTCACCCCACGGCCATGGGCTGCGGCGATATGGTAAATATCCCCCATCCCGAGTTCGTAGAATTCCGCTAACGCCATGTCTGGGTCAAGACCATCAATTTTGTTGGCCACCATATAGACTTTCTTTTGTAATTGACGCAGTTGTCGCGCGATAGCTGCATCCGTTGGCGTCAAGCCATCTCTAGCATCCACCATAAAAATAATTTGGTCGGCTTCTTCGAGGGCTTGTTTAATTTGCTCTGCCATTAGCCCATCAACGCCAATTTCATCGCCGGTAATTCCGGCAGTATCAACGATGATATAAGGTCTATCACCCAGTTGGCCTTCGCCATATTGCCGATCCCGGGTAACACCCGGCATATTAGCAACGATAGCATCACGGCTCTTGGTGAGGCGATTAAACAATGTCGATTTACCGACATTAGGACGTCCAACAATGGCAATGACCGGTAACATGGCTTATCCCACCCGCTGTGCTAGCAAGTTGCCATCTTCCATTTGCAAATACACCCGATTCCCATGGGTAAAAGGATTGGTAATCACCCCAGCTTTGCCAAGGAATTGCCGCGCTTTGATATCACCATCCGCTTGATCTAACCAATGCTCATAACCGGTTCTATCAGCAACCACTAAATAGTGTCCTAATAATGCAGGCCCCGTTAATTGGCGGCGTGCTAATTTATTTTGGCGCCAAGCCACTTGACCTGTGCTTGCATTGAATGCCCAAATCCGACCATCCGCATCAGTCACAAAGACCTTATCATCAGAAACCGCCATGCCAGTATACGATGATAATTTGTGTTGCCAAATCAATTTGCCGGTACGCAAATCAAGGGCAGAAATATTACCTTGGTAGGTCGCCACAAAAAGCGTATTGCCCGCTGGAACAGGATCAGCATCGATATCCACCATGCGCGATAAATCAGAAAATCCTTGTGGGTCGGCGACTTGTTTTTGCCAGAATAGTTTGCCTTCTTGGACCGTCAACACCACAACTTCACCGTTGGCAAAGCCAACCACGACCCCACCGTGAGTCTCGACTGGCACACTACTAGCCCGCAAAATTAATCGTGGCGTGTCACCTTCATAGTGCCATACTTGCTTGCCAGTACGGGCATTCAAAGCGATGACATCTGCGTCGATGGTTTTGAAGATAACTAAACCATTGGTATAAACAGGATTGGCTAAGGATTGATTTGAGATCTTTGCTTGCCAAAGCTGTTTGCCTGTCTTGGCATCAAATGCATAGGCTTTCGCGTTGCCGGTTGTTATATAAACCCGACCATCACCGGCACCTGGACCCGCCGTAATGGAATCTTTGACCTTAGTGGTCCATAAGATACGCCCATCCAAGTCAGCAACAGCACTGATATGGCCTTTAACATCCGTGGTATAAATAGTACTACCGTCTAACTGAGGCGTTAATCGTAAGTATTGACCATGGCTACCGACGCCGGGGCGCGCTTGCCATACTTTTTGGATTTGGATGGGATCTTTGATCTCAGGCAAAGGAGGTAAGGGTTGTTTGTTGGTTTTACCGAACCCTAACGTGTTACAGCCACTCATGCTGCACGCTGCCATCACTACCATTAAGAAAAAAACCAATCGCTTCATTGTTGCTCCGCAGTGTCGTGGGTTAGGTTATGCACCGTTAATGTTGTTCAATTTCATTTGCAGTATCGGCCGAAAACTACTATTCACCGGCACAATCTTGAGCGCCGCTTGATAACGCTGTTCCGCTTTGTCTTTTTGATCCATCGCCAAATAAATATCACCACTAACGCCATCAATCGCCATTTGGTATGAAGCATCATCTACCTTGCTTAAGACATCGAGGGCAGCTTGATTATCATTGAGTGATGATAATACTCGCGCCTGGCGCAGGCGCGCGACTTGGCGCAGAGCTGGATTTTTGCTGTTCTTGATAGTCCAGGCTAAATCCTCAGAAGCAGCCTTCAGATCACCTTGATAGACAGCTTCGCGAGCTAATAACAAACTCGCAGCACCAGCATAGGGAGTTTTGGCATAATCAGACTTTAAGGTATTGGCCTGTTCACTAACGTCATCTTTGTTGCCATTGGCCAAGCTATTGAGCATTTGCTCATAGAGGATAGATGCTTGCATGGAGGTTTCGACGCTGTGTTTTTTCCAGTATTGAATACCGTACATAATCACTATTCCGAGCACCACCCCCGTGACAATTGAGGTACCGTATTTCTTTAACCAGCCTTTTAAGGCTTCGACTTGTTCGTCTTCATTTAAATAATCCACCAGTTGTCTCCTTATTTCAGTTTCTCTTCACTCTACCACGTTGCCGATACCCTAATTGTTCACCTAGATATTCGACCAATTGCGAAATATTGTTTAACTCAAAACTTTCTATATCCGAGTCATTCAGTGCGCTTATTTTTCTTAACCGCTTTACTTTGATTTCTTTTTTTGCCAGCTCATCCTCGCCTAAGACCAAAGCAAACATTGCGCCACTCTTATCCGCCCGTTTGAATTGCTTCTTAATGCTGCCGCCGCCGAGATTGGTCAGTATACAGTGCCTATCGAATTCCTGGCGTAGGTCTTCGGCAATCTTCATGCCTCTACTTTCTGCCTCTGCACCCGCCAAAATCAAATACACACCCACTACTGCGGTTTCCGTGATGCGCGCTTGCTCTTGTAAGAGTAAAATTAATCGCTCGAGCCCCATGGACAACCCAATGGCAGGCGTGTCTTTAGGTCCTCCCAGCTGTTCAACTAAGCCGTCATAACGCCCACCAGCACACACCGTACCTTGAGCGCCTAGTTCAGTGGTCACCCATTCAAATACCGTCTTGGTGTAATAATCCAAGCCGCGCACCAAGCAAGGGTTTACCTGATACTGGATACCCATTGCAGTGAGTAATTCACATAAACGCTCAAAATGCGCCTTTGAAGCCTCATCCAAATAATCTAATAATTTTGGCGCCTCATCATTCAAGGCAATCATGTCGGGATTTTTGCTATCCAAAATCCGTAATGGATTGGTCGTCAAACGCCGTTGACTATCCTCATCTAACTGATCCTGACGATCACTATAGTACGCCACTAAGGCCTCTCGGTGTTTAGCCCGTACTTCTCGGGTACCTAAGGAATTAATTTGCAACGACAAGTGCTCCGTTAAACCTAGCTCACGCCACAGAGCCGCGGTAAAAGCGATCAGCTCGGCATCGATATCCGGTGTCGCAATACCAAAAGCTTCAAGACCAAATTGATAAAACTGACGATAACGGCCTTTTTGTGGGCGCTCATAACGGTACATAGGACCGCTGTACCAAAGTTTAGGAGTTTTGTTATAAAGTAAACCGTGTTGAATACCGGCACGCACGCAACCGGCTGTGCCTTCTGGGCGCATGCAAATTGAATCACCGTTGCGGTCTTCAAATTCATACATTTCTTTCTCGACGATGTCAGTGACTTCGCCAATAGTGCGTTTGAATAATGGGGTCACTTCCACCACGGGCAGGCGAATTTCTTGATAGCCATACTGAGCGGTTAAGCGTCGCAGTATGGCTTCGACAAATTGCCACGTGCCAATCTCAGCGGGCAAAATATCATTCATGCCACGAATGGCTTGAATTGTCTTACTCATGGTAAGGATCCTAAACTAGCTTTGTTTCGTCGTCTCTTTGCTGTCAGCATTAGCGACTTGCTCGTCACTATCATCTGACGCTTTAGCCGCAAGATCCTTTTGCGCGTCACCATTATCATCCACTTCTGCCGTTTCATCGGCATCATTACTGACTGCAACTGCAGCTTCATCTGCTTGGGCAACCGTGGCCGTATCATTGCTGCTGTGGCCGTGCCACCAAGTAGCAACTAAGACTACTAACAAGCCAACGATACCATAACTTACCCAGCGCACATGACGGTCTTTAAAGCTCGCCTCTTGTTCAACTTGTACAGGGTTTGTTGTCGCTGCTTCTGTTAAATTCACCCGTTCTAGCTTGGCCACTAACTCATCGCCAGACAAGCCAACCAATTTGGCATAACTACGGATATAGCCTTTGACAAACGTCAGGGCTGGTAATTTCTCATAGCGGTCTGCTTCGAGGTGACGAATAACATCCGTCGAGAGGCGCAAATAAGCAGCCACATCTTGTTCGTTGTACTTCTGGGCGATACGGGCATCCCGTAATAATGCACCAGGCCCTTCCAAATCCATATGGACCGGGGTATGTACCATTTGTTCAATGACTTCTACGTCGGTTTCTTGTTCGTTCATGTGGTGGTCTCTTCTTTCAGTGCTAGGTATTCCTTGGAGTCAGGGAAACGATGTTTTAGCAACAACAAATCACTTGCTGCGGCATTGTCATCACCCAATGCTAATTCCGTTTTGACACGGTAATACAACGATTCCGCACTCGGTTGGCCATACTTAGCATAGTTTTCTAGGTATTTCTTCGCTTGTGGGTAATCCTGTTTGTCGTAACTGATGTGGGCCATCTCTAAGGATGACGTCGCTAAATGTGGATTATTTTGTAACGCCTTCGTAAAATATTGCTCGGCTTTTTGGTTGTTTGGCACATCCAAGGCACAGAGTCCGGCATTCTCGTAGGCTTGACCTGGTGTTAAGTAATTAGGATCACTGACAGCAGCCATGAAGTACTTTTCGGCTTCGGTGTAACGGCCTCGACGACACAGGAAAGCGCCGTAATTGTTCTGGGCTTCACCCCGTTGTTTATCAAACGTCATGGCTTTGCGGTAGTATTTCTCTGCACTACCCACTTCACCGACATTCTCAAGATAATAAGCCATCGCATCGAGAATAATGGGTGAGTTAGGATCTTGTTGTTCAGCCATGCGTAATTTGCGCTTGGCCCGTTGCATATCCCCTTGTTGCATATACGCCACACCCAGCTGCATATTGTAACTAGCAGCGGTTGGATTGTAGCTGGTGATTTCGTGATTGACTTGTTTCATGGTCTCAGTACTCGTGACACCATCAGTCATGTTCGCATCTTCGGTCATGGAAGTCTTGCTGCTGGTGCATGCACTAACCAAGAGACCGACGCTAATAATACATAGGATTTTGTTCATGTTACTCGTCACCTGCGAAACTCCTTTTGCCGCCTAGTGGTTGTTCTGTTCTAATTGCCCGTCCAGTGCTTGATGCTTGTTCACCACCTGGACCATGATCTTATCAATCCGTTCGCTACGACGCGTGCGATCGTTCACTTCGCCTACTAATTGACCACAAGCCGCATCAATATCATCGCCCCGGGTCCGGCGGGTGATGGTGGTCAAACCGGCCGCCATCAAAATCTTCTGGAACTTGTCAATCGCCGCATCCGATGAACGCTGATAAATAGTTTTCGGAAACGGATTGAAAGGTATCAGGTTAACCTTTGCCGGCACACCCTGCAAGCAGTTTATCAACTGTTTGGCGTGTTTGGGGGTATCATTGACCCCATCCAGCATCACATACTCAAAGGTGATCTTACGCCGTGGCTGGCCTTGGAAATATTTTTTACACATGGCCATCAATTCAGCCAACGGGTATTTTTTGTTGATAGGGACCAAAATATCCCGTAATTCGTCGGTGGGCGCGTGTAAAGACACCGCTAATGCCACGTCACTGACTTGTCGTAATTGCTCCATTGCTGGCACCACGCCTGAAGTACTTAAGGTTACACGGCGTTTTGCCAAGCCATAGGCATTGTCATCCATCATCAAATCCATGGCGCTGACAACGGGGTCGAAATTCAATAACGGCTCGCCCATGCCCATCATCACCACATTGGTCACTTGACGGTCATGTTCACCGCCAATTTTGGATAATCGGCGCGCTGCAACCCACACTTGGCCGATAATTTCAGCCGTAGTGAGGTTGCGGCTAAAGCCCTGTTTGCCCGTAGAGCAAAAGCTGCAATTCAGTGCGCATCCTACTTGGGAAGACACACATAACGTGCCCCGCTGGCGCTCGGGGATATAGACCGTCTCTACCCGATTGCCATCGGCCATTTCCAACAACCACTTGTAGGTGCCGTCACTGGAAGGCTTTTCGAAGATAATCTTCGGTGGGATTATCGTGGCATTGTCCCGTAAGCGCTGACGTAAGTCTTTACTGAAAGTGGTCATTTGGTCAAAGTCAGTGACCCCAAAAAAATGAATCCACTTCAGCGCCTGACGGGCACGGAAAGGTTTTTCACCCATAGCAGTGAAGTACTCGATGAGAGCAGTCTCATCGAGCCCGAGCAAATTGCATTTGTTCTCTTCACCGCTCATGGTTAGCGTCCTTACGCTGCGCGTTCGCAGATGTCTTCAGGCTTAAAGAAGAACGCGATTTCAGTCTCCGCATTCTCAGCACTGTCAGAGCCGTGGACGGCGTTAGCATCGATGCTATCAGCGAAATCAGCACGAATCGTACCAGGGGCTGCTTCTTGTGGGTTAGTCGCACCCATGATGTCACGGTTCTTGAGAATAGCGCCATCACCTTCCAACACTTGAATAAGCACCGGACCAGAAATCATGAAATTCACTAAGTCCTTGAAAAATGGACGTTCTTTGTGAACTGCATAGAAACCTTCGGCATCAGCCTGGCTCAAATGGGCCATTTTGGCAGCGACGATGCGTAAACCCGCATCTTCAAAGCGCGAATATATCTTACCGATGACGTTTTTAGCGACAGCATCAGGCTTAATGATGGATAAAGTACGTTCAATGGCCATTTTTTACTCCAAATGATTAATTTCGGAGCGGATTATACGTGGATTTTCAGGCAATTGCGAGGCGTGGGAAGCGGTTTTTCGCGATTGGAGCAGCCATCAACCTTGTAGTTACAAGCTACGATATGTACACTCCTGCCCACAATCTATAACTAAAAATGAGCTAGCCATGTTTTTTCCCTCTGTCGATAGCAAACCAGGTGAGCGGGTAGAGTACCCTGAAGAAACAAGAACACTGCGTCAAAGATTCGATGACGCATTAGCACGCCTCGATGCTAATGACCCAACCCTCATCCATCTGGACTTGCGACCAAAACCTAAGTCTGGCATTCAATTCAATGATGATGACTTACTCCACCTGGCTGCTGACAATTGGGATGGCGGCAGCGGTGACGGGAGACGAGAGCGGCGTGAGAAGGCTAACCCCGTACCCGAAAAGACCGCTGATAGCGCTTTAAACGCTCGGGCGATTCTTGAAGAAGAAACAATGGATGGTTCTACAGATGAGCAAAAAGCATACACAATAGGCCCTGAGGAGACTCAACAATTAGCCCAAGCGCTTGCTAACAATACCTATCTTCGTTCATTAGATCTGCAAGGAAATAGTATTGGTGCTGAAGGCGTTAAATCCTTACTTGGCGTATTAGGTAGCGATAGAAATAGCACCCTACAATCATTAAATATTACTAAAAATGGCCTCGACCATCAGCTGCTATCTTCCATTGGTGAATTTCTTCGACTGAACCAGACTGTTCGCGAACTGCATATTGGTAACTGTAACTACAATCATCATGTTCTCATCGTAGCAGCAATGAAAAAACTAGGTGAAGGCCTGACTGTGAATACAACTCTTGAGGTGCTTGTTATGAATTGTCGATTACCGGAAAATGACAGTATTTACCCTATTATTTCTGCCATTGAAACCAATACAGCATTGAGAACGCTGGTATTGAATAATAATATAATCTGGTCTTTCAGTTTTATAATTTTTGATCGCAATAACAAAGAAAGCTGGCCAAAACTAACAACCCAGTTTCAAAAGTCATTGCTAAACAACCGAACGCTGAACAAGCTATCTTTCGCAGGAACTAAATTCGACCCTGATACATTACATATTATTCTCCAGGCTATTTCTGATGCCAATTCCATCCACTATTTAGAAGTAGGCAGCCAAGATTATCAACAACGGACAGAAAAACTACTTAGCAATATACTAAAGCGCAAGAGAGAGCGAGAAACAATAAAGAAAGCTCAAGTACCCGCCTATGCTTTACTCTGTTGTCAGCTAGTGAATGAGGATTTGATGAGGTTCCCACCTGAATTAATTATTAATATTCTATTCCAACTTGATCCGCTCTGTATTTCTACGATAGAGCTTTGCCACATAGATCAATCACCCAGTGATGAAGCCGCACCATCATCACCACGGTTGGGGAGCAGAGGCTAACTTAATATTCCTTGCGATTGGTAGCAGTTGTTTCCAAAATGGAAACAACTGGGCTGTTGTCGATGAGACTAAAAACCAAAGCTCTCTCCACATCTTCCTACGCATCTTCGATGCTTCAGCCTTCGCTTTTTAAGCTACGGCATGACAAGTCGGGAGACAGGCGAGGTAATATCAAACTAAGGTAATGCTATTAAGATTAGTGCTAGCATCAGACTCCGAAACTTTCTCCGCATCTCCCTACGCATCTTCGATGCTACGGGAGACAAGCAAGGTAACATCACGCCTAGTTGCGAAATAGACCATAGAGGCAATATCTATATCCCGAAGCTCTCTCCACAGCCGCATGCGTCTTTTTCGTTGGGGTTGTGGTAAACAAAGCCTTGCTTGACGCTTATGTTAGGTTTTCAATCAGGACATCGTTAACAAACTGAAATTGGTGTGGCAGACTATCTGCTACCGTTCGTCTTTCAACTCTCTATTTGCTCGCTTGCGCTCCATAATTTTCGTTTGCCTATCAAAATCAGATTCAATTTTCTGTGTATGATTAAATTTCTCATACTCAGAAATGGCCTTGGTCTTAGCTTGATTCCTTGTAATTGAGCCGAAACCATCAAGAACATTATATTCATTGAACTCGAGAAATTTATTGACACTTTCAGCAAAGCCTTCCATGGTGAATGTATTGCGTCGTTCGATGACCCCCTCAATGTAGTCAAAAAAGCCTGTTACGGCTCGCTCTAGCCGGCGGATTTCATCCTCATTCAAATAGTTTTTTCCGATTGTGGCGTCAGATTTTAACACGCGACCATCTGGCGCATTCTTATAAGTCATCAATCCCATTAGCGGCTTATCTGCATCAGCACTATGATAAATTTTTTCTGAGGCAGTTTGTCCAGTTATAGCGTAATGAAACTTATCCTGAATATGAGCATAGAACCGACGTGTTGTTTCAGATTTAGGATCGTAATCAATACTACATTCCGCGAAAATATCAGTGATCTGTTGATAAATACGTCTTTCGCTAGTCCTAATAGAGCGAACACGTTCCAATAACTCACGAAAATAATCCTTGCCAAAGTAGCGACCATTCTTCAAGCGATCATCATCCATCGCAAAGCCCTTAATAATGTACTCTTTGATGAGCTGTGTCGCCCAAATGCGGAATTGCGTCGCTTGAGCTGAATTTACGCGGTAACCGACTGAAATAATGGCATCCAGATTGTAGTACCTCGTGGGGTATTTTTGTCCATTCTCACCCATATGTTCCAAAATGGAAACTGTGCTATTTTCTTCCAGCTCACCGCTTTCAAAAATATTCTTCAAATGCTTAGATATAGCAGGTTTTTGTACCGCAAATAAATCAGCCATATGCTGCTGAGTTAACCATATTGTCTCATTATTGAGCAAAACTTCTACTTTCACATCACCATTCGGTGCTTTGTAGAGAAAAAAATCTGTCAGCTGATCTTCAACTGTCAATCGATTAGGCAAGTTATCGTTGCTCATAGTTAAGCTTCCTTAAATATTTATGTAATGCATTGATGTAAACCTAACAATGAGACCGAGGATTGTCAATTATCAGACTACACACCAAAGCTCTCTCCGCAGCCACATGCGTCTTTTTCATTGGGGTTGTGATAGACAAAGCCTTGCTTGAGGATTTCTTTGACGTAATCGATGCGGGTACCTTTGACGAACGGCATGCTTTTGTCATCGACGAATACACTAACAGAATCCGTCGCTTTAAATTCATGGGCATCAACTGGGGCAGTCTCAGCAAAATCAACCACGTATTTCCAACCCGTACAGCCGGCGGGCTTGACACCAAATGCAATACCTACTCCACCCCCTTGTTTGGCGATCCACGTTTCGATATGAGCGATGGCGGCATCCGTTAATGTGATGGCGTCTTCGGGTTTGAGTGCTTGTGGCTCAACAGTTTGGACATGAACATCAGTCATGGTGTTTTTCCTCATAATCAATAATGGCGGCTTTGACCGCGTCTTCAGCTAATAATGCGCAGTGGCGTTTAACCTCAGGTAATTCTAAGGTTCGCGCAATGTCATGGCTGGATAATTGTTTTGCGTCATCAAGGGATTTACCCTCCAGCCACTCGCTAACATAAGAGGCACAAGCAATGGTATAACCACAACCGTGCACTTTTAGCCGTACCTTGTCTATAAGTGTTTGCCCAGATAGGTGAATTTGCAAGTGTAGCACCGTCCCCCGGGCTGTAGAGCCTACTCTAGCAGATCCGACATTATCATCAATCTCAAGGGTGCCGATATTCTGGGGCGTAGCAAAATGTTGTTTGACTAACTCACTCACATGCATCAATTATCCTCCCATAACGGTGACATAGCGCGTAAACGAGTAACGGCATCAATGATGTCTGAGGCTGCTTGTTCAATCTCGTCAAGGGTTGTGAAACGACCAAACGAAATCCTGAGCGAACTATTGGCTTCGGCCGTACTTAAGCCAATGCCCCGTAACACATAAGACACATCCATGGTGGCTGAGTTGCAAGCAGAGCCGGTAGACACCGCTAAATTTGGCAATGCCATAATCAGCGCTTCACCATCGACACAATGAAAACACAAATTTAAATTATTCAAGACGCGATGTTGTGCCGAGCCATTCATTGTGACTTTGGGTAAATCTTGAATGCGCGTCATAAAATGCTCCCGCAATTGTTGTGCATGCCCTTGGTCTTGCACCATCTCATCCCTAGCAATCGCAAAGGCTTGCCCCATGCCGACAATTTGATGGGTGGGTAATGTCCCCGAACGAAACCCTTGTTCATGACCACCGCCATGGATCATGGCTTCAAGACGTACCCGTGGACGACGACGCACATACAAGGCGCCAATACCTTTGGGACCGTAAACTTTGTGGGAGGCTAAAGACAATAGATCAATATTCATCGCTTCAACATTAAGAGGGACTTTCCCCGCTGATTGCGCGGCATCGACATGGAATAAAATATTTTTTTCCCGCGCTAATTTGCCCACCGCCGCAATGTCTTGAATAACACCGATTTCATTATTCACATGCATCAGTGAAATCAGTAAAGTATCATCACGGATAGCAGCAGCAATAGCCTCAATGGCGATCAATCCATCCGCATTAGGCGTTAAATAGGTTATTTCAAAGCCTTGTTTGGCCAGCTGCGCACACGTATCTAATACCGCCTTGTGTTCAGTCTGGCTGGTGATAATGTGTTTGCCCTTGTGCTGATAAAAATGGGCAACACCTTTGATGGCAAGATTGTCTGCCTCGGTCGCACCGGAGGTCCAAATGATTTCTTTAGGTTCAGCATTGATAAGCTCCGCCACCTGGGCACGGGCTAGCTCAACCTGCTCTCTGGCATCAGTGCCAAAGCCATGGGTCACTGAGGCAGGATTGCCGAAAGTGTTGCTGAGAGAGGCTTGCATCGCACTCACTACCCGGGGATCCACCGGGGTTGTTGCCATATAATCTAAGTAAATCCTGTTCATGGGCGCATTTTAACCAATTTTGTCCATAGCTGTCAGTATCCCACGCAAAATATTCATCTCGGTGCGCTCTACCCGCGCCCGGCTGAATAAACGTTTAAGCCGCAGCATCACCCGCCCAGGGTTATCAGGGTTCAAGAAATCGATATTGACCAGGGTTTGCTCTAGATGCTCATAGAATAGCTGTAGCTCTTCAGCGGTGGATAAGGGCCCCCCAACGTCACTAGCGGTCAGTTCCGACTCCCCGAGGGCTAAACGCAACTCATAACACAGCACCTGCACCGCTTGTGCCAGGTTCAGCGAACTGTATTCCGGATTAGCGGGGATACAGATATGGTATTGGCATAAGGCCAGCTGCTCATTGGTAAGGCCAGTTCTTTCTTGACCAAAAAGCAAGGCTATCTCTGTTTCACTGTCATGGGTCTGAAGGGTTTCAGCACAATCTTGCGGTGTCATTAATGGCCAGGGCAGGCTGCGCTCCCGGGCGCTGGTACCGACCACCACTTGACAAGGTGCGATGGCTTCTTCAATAGAATCAAGCACTTGGGCATTCATCAACACATCATCAGCCCCTGATGCCAAGGCTAAGGCCTGCTCATGGGGATAAGCCTCTGGGCGCACCAAATAGAGCTTTGTGAGGCCCATGGTCTTCATGGCCCGGGCAGCAGCCCCGATATTGCCGGGGTGGCTGGTTTCAACCAGCACAATACGGACATTTTTTAGCATTTTTGCCTCGCTAACCACTTGTTTTGCAGCATATTTATCCGCTATAGGCTAAACTTATGATATTTAGAATACCTACAACTACGATCGCAGGATTATATAGGAAACAAGATGAAACAACGACTCTCAATCCTGGCAATGACCCTTACCCTTGGCCTCTGGACGCCCATGGGCCTGGCAGAGACGTGCCCGGACATGAGCCAAATCACCGCTAATGGCAATGACCGGTTACCGGAAGGTTGGAAAGCGAGTTTTAAGAGTGATATCACGGACAGCACTGGCTTTAGCGGGGCGTATTATTTCCCCCTTACTGGCCAAATTCAATGTAATTACACCTCAGCTCAAGGTGATTACCGTATTTTCACTATCGAAAAGTACCGCAATCCCCACTGGCCTAATCACGAATGCAAAGCCACTACCGGGCTAAGTGATTGTCAATTCAAGCTTTTCTTCACTGGTGACTCTAGCGAGTACCGCGAAGAAATCGATGATTGAACAATCTATTCGCTTCATCCAACCAACCTGTGCTAGAATCCACCCCGTTCTTTAAGACTAAGACTTGCGTAAGATCCACAGGAGTTACGAAAAACGATGCTAGGCGAGGCGAATGAGCAGCCAAAAAGCGGAGTTTATATGGGAATAAATGAGCACTTTTGGCTGCTCATTCAACAAAGCATAGCGCGTTTTGCGTAAGTCCTGTAGACAATGAGTGAGCCCAACATGAACCCTATATTGAATGTCGCTGTCAGCGCAGCACGTAATGCCGGGAATTATATTGCCCGGGCCAGTGAACGCTTAGACTTGATAAAGACTGAGCGCAAAGACACCAATGACTTTGTCACCAATGTCGACAAAAAAGCCGAGAGCATTATCATTGAGGCGGTTAGGGAAAATTATCCCGACCACGGCATCATCGCCGAAGAAGGCAGTCATCATGAGGGTGATGAATTCCAATGGGTCATTGATCCACTGGATGGGACCACCAACTTTATCCACGGTATTCCGCAATTTGCCATCTCCATCGGTATCAAACACAAAGGCCGCCTACAGTTTGGGGTAATCTATGATCCCATGCGCCAAGAATTATTTACCGCCATCCGCGGTAGCGGCGCGCAATTGAACTCACGCCGTATTCGCGTTAGTCAACACAAAAGTCTCGACGGCAGTTTGCTCGCCACCAGCTTTCCCTTCCGCCAACGGGATAAATTAGACATTTACCAACAAACGTTTAATGCTATCTATGCCCAGTGTAATGATATTCGCCGTGCTGGCTCCGCGGCATTAGATCTTGCTTATGTTGCAGCAGGGCGCTTGGATGGCTATTGGGAATTCGGCTTAAGCCCATGGGATTTTGCAGCGGGCGTTTTACTGGTCAAAGAAGCCGGTGGTATGGTGGCTGATCTGGATGGCAGTGAAAATTATCTTGAGACCGGCAATATTCTTGCTGGTAACCCTAAAGTGTTTAAAGGCTTATTACAAAAGGTACATCCTTTTGTAGCAGCTCCCGGCTAAGCCGGAAGGCTGCTTTCCAAGTACTATCGCCTATGCGGCAAAGCCGCATCAACGGCGACCAAAGGGGGAAAATCGCGATTTCCCCCTTTGGAAACCCCCATCGCGAGAAGTTAAGCCTGTCGCCCGACTTGTCCTGCCATCCGAAGCCGTTAGGC
>MDTG01333071.1_pt1 | contig 40822 bp, 35 predicted proteins | sample 811421 | NCBI WGS metagenome assembly MDTG01 (sample SAMN05326645, study PRJNA326480) | marine metagenome | isolation source: seawater | place: Pacific Ocean: South East | collected 2011 | reverse complement strand
GCGGGTGTTGAAGTCCGTCTTCGGCGCGTCGCCATAGGTGGAGAAGGTGACGGTGCCGCTGTCGTTGCCGGTCCCGCCGGAGCCGAGGACGCCGGCGACATCGGCGATCTGGCCCATGGTGCGGCCCCGGGCGTAAGTCCCTTGCGAGAAGACCGCACCGGTCTTCGCGTCGCGGGTCGAGGTCAGGGCGTCGAGATTGAGAAGACCCCAGCCGTAGATCTCGTCGATGCCCACTGCACCGATATCGGTGGCGGTGGCCAGCACGAGTTCTGTGAGTCGGCTTCCCGGTGCGTCGGGGAACATCTGCCGGGCGATGGCCAGTGCGCCGGTCACATGCGGCGCGGCCATGGAGGTGCCCGACATGCGGACATAGGTGCCGTCGTTCGCGGTGGAATAGATGCCGCCGGTGTCCTCGTCGTCATCGCCGCCGGGCGCGGAGATGCACCAGGTGGCGGCGACGCCGCAGCGATTGGAATAGGGCGCGATCGCACCGTCCTGCCCGAGGGCGGTCACCGCGATCCAGTGCCCCTTCAGTTCGGGATAAAGGTGGGGGAGGCCCGACTCGACCGAAACGCTCGAAAGGCTGTCGTTTCCGGTGGCCCAGACATAGACATTTCCGGCCGCAATGCCGCGTTCGACGGCCTGGAACATGAGCGGGTAGGTGGTGTCGAAATACAGGCGCGCGGCGTCCAGATCCGGACCGCTCCACGGCATCATTTCGTCGGAGCCCCACGAGTTGTTGTAGAACTCGATGCCATTTGCGAGCCCGAAATCGAAGAGCCGTCCGGCGGTCTCGTCCAATGTGTCGTCGTCGAGCAGGTCGGTTCCGTAGTCGGCAAGCTGAAGCGCCGAGATCCGGGCGTCCGGCGCCACGCCAAGCATGCCGATCCCGTTGCGCTCGGCCGCGATGATGCCGGAGACATGGGTGCCGTGTCCCTCGACGTCGATCCCGTCGGACGCGGATCCCGAAGGGCCGTTCATGTTGATCGGGCTGAGGTTGGCGATCAGGTCGGGATGCAGCGCATAGACGCCGCTGTCGACGACGCCGACGGTGACGCCGGCGCCGGTATAGCCGCGATCATGCGCCGCCTTGGCCCCGATCATGCCAAGGCCCCACTGGGCATCATATTCCGGATCCGCCTGGGCGACGCCGGCAAGCAGGACGGCGCCGAGGGCGGTTCCCGCGCGCAGAGAGCTGCGACCGACAGCATCAAGGAGTGGGAAAAGCGGGAGACGATGAAACCGGTTTACGCAGGACATGGCACGACAATCTCTGGATGAAGAATACCGGCGATAGTGTCTGGGTCCCTTCGGGGGGTCAATCGCCCGTCAGCGATATCCCGTCACAAAGGACGTGACCGGACACGGCGGGGAGACTGATTTGAAATGACTTTCCAGAGCGAAAGACTTCCACGTGCGCGGCCGGTCGGTGGCGCGGCAGCCCGCGCAAAAAGAAAGGGCGCGGAAGTGTCTCCCGCGCCCTGACCGTTTTTCATGCGGCCTCAGAGGCCCGCCCGCGATTACTCGCGGTTGCCGAAGAGCTGCAGCAGCATGAGGAAGAGGTTGATGAAGTCGAGGTAGAGACGCAGCGCGCCCATGATCGACTTCTTGGTGGCCACTTCCGCACCGTCGTTGCCGTCGTACATTTCCTTGATCTGCTGCGTGTCGTAGGCGGTGAGGCCGGCGAACACGAGGACGCCGATCACGGAGATGGCGAACTGCAGGGCCGAAGAGGCCAGGAAGATGTTGACGATCGACGCCAGGATGATGCCGATCAGGCCCATGAACAGGAACGATCCCCAGCCCGACAGGTCCTTCTTCGTCGTATAGCCGTAGAGGCTCAGCGCGCCGAAGGAAGCGGCGGTGATGAAGAACACCCGTGCGATCGAGCCGCCGGTGTAGACCAGGAAGATCGACGACAGCGACACGCCCATGAGTGCGGCATAGACCCAGAAGGTGGTCTGCGCGGTGGAGGCGCTCATCGACTGGATCTTGAAGCTGAGGAAGAACACCATGGCGAGCGGCGCGAGCATGACCACCCACTTGAGCGGGCTGCCGTAAAGCGTCGCGCCAAGCTGGGTCAGCATGATGCCGTTGCCGAACTGGGCGGCGGCCTGCGACGGATCCTGCGTCGTCGCCATCCAGGCGGTTGCGAGCGCCAGAATGCCCGTGAGGCCGAGGCCGAGGGCCATGTAGTTGTAGACGCCCAGCATGTAGGCGCGAAGGCCCTCGTCATAGACGCCGGCCCCTGCGCGCGCGCCGGCCGCCGTATACCCTAAGTTGGAATTGCGGTCGAAGGTCGACATCGAAATCCTCTCCATCCTCTCGTGATCCGTCCGCGCTATCCGCGTCGGCGGGCGATTGCCCCTGTAAAACACCGGTGTCCTGACCCGCGCGGGCAGATTATCCCGCCCAAATCGCGCCAAAAACGGCGGATTACGTACAAGTCCTGTTGAATATGGGCGTTGGGGAACGCCCGAACAAGGTGCAATCGAACCAAAACACATTACCGATCTGTCATGAACGGCAAAGGGTAAACGGGCCGCAAACGCGGCCCGCATCGGTTGTTTTTATTTCATCGCCTTGAGGCGCGAGGCGATCTGCCGGTCGCAGGTGCCGCCCGGCCAGCGCACGATCTCCTCGCGGGCGAAGTCCAGGATCTCCTTCTTGGGATCGACCATGGTCTCCGGCGTGACGCCCGGCTTGAACCACTGCAGCACGGCATAGTCGCCGCCGGCATCGGTCAGGAAGGCGATCGGCTTGCCGTTCTCGACGATGCCGAGACGTCCGACGCGCACCGGGGTCACCTCCACTTCGGTCGTGGTGCCGTCGATGGTCATCTTCGACTTCGACAGGCGCAGCGACTTGAAGGCGGCGGCGGTGGTGCCGGTCCAGCGGCCGAACAGGCGCTCGCCCTTGTTTTCCACCGACAGGCAGGAGTTCTTGTAATTGGGGATCGACAGGCGTTCGGCCGGATGTTCCACCGGCTCCGCGCCCTTGGCGAAGGTGGTGAACTTCATCTCGTGCTCGCCGGTGCGATAGACGCGGATCTGGACCGGATCATAGGTCGCCTGTCCGATGCGGCGTGTCAGGAAGTCGAACTGGTTCTGGTCGTTCGTGCCGGCCTTGCGATAGAGCCAGCGCGCCGGCAGGCCGTTTTCGAAAACAAGCCAGTCGCTCACGACCAGACCCTGGGGCCCTTGCGGCTCGTTTACCTGCCATACGCCGGTGTGAAAGGGCGATTCCGCTGCGCCCGGGGTTGCCGTGCCGGCCAGGGCGGCGGAGCCGATCGCAAGCGCCAGCGCGGCGCTCTTCAGGTTGAAAAGGATCATTAAAACGTGTCTCCGGGTCTTGTCCTCTTGGCGGGGCGCGCGCCTCGCATACAGGAGGGACAATATCCATCCACGCGTAAAATGGCACCCTTGCCGGCCGATTTCCTGTCCCGGGTGTGGATGGCGCGGCTCAAAGGTTGCGCAGCACCGGGGCGGGCTTGCGGCCGAGCACCCGCCAGGTGCCGATCAGCCCGAAGCCGACGGTGAGGACGAGCGCCGCAATCGCCGCGCCGATAGCGGTCGCCGGCAGGAAGGTGAACTGGCTGTCCATCACCTGCACGAGCACGAAGGAGGCCGCAAGCGCGCCGGCAATGACCGCGAAGGTCGCGGTCACCAGCCCAAGCGCTGCATATTCGATCACGAAGCTCGCGATCAGCCGCGCCCGCGTCGCGCCGAGGGTCTTCAGGATCACCGCGTCATAGACCCGGTGCCGGTGGCCGGCGGCCAGGGCCCCGCCCAGCACCAGCACGGAGGAGACCAGCGTGACCGAGGCGGCGGCGCGGATCGCCCAGGCGAGCTGTTCCACCAGCGCGTTGACCTGCGCGATCGCGTCCTTCACCCGAATGGAGGTCACGGTCGGGAATTCATTCGCCACCGTCTTGAGCAGGGCAAGTTCCGCGTCGCGGGTGCCGCCGTCGGGATAGGTCAGCGTGCGCAGGTGGGTGTGCGGCGCGCCGGCGAAGGTGTTGGGGGAAAACACCATGACGAAATTGATCGAGAGCGATTCCCAGTCGACACGGCGGAAATTGGCGATCTCCGACGTGATGTTGCGGCCAAGCACATTGACCGTCACCGTGTCGCCGATCTTCAGCCCGAGTTCGCCGGCGACTTCGCTTTCGAAGGACACGAGGTTCTTGCCCGTATGGTCGGCCTCCCACCACTCGCCTTCTGTCAGCGTGCTGCTCTCGGGCAGACTGTCCGCATAGGTGATGCCGCGGTCGCCGCGCAGGGCCCAGCCGCCACCTCGCGGCGTCTCGATCTCCGAGCTCGGCACACCGTTGATGGCGGCGATCCGCCCGCGCAGCATCGGCGCGCCGTCGATGGCGGCGTCGGGCGCCTCGCGCGCAAGCAGCGCGTCGAAGGCATCGCGCTCGCTGTTTTGCACATCGAGGAAGAAGAAGCTCGGCGCCTCGCGGGCAATCGTCGCGCCAAGCTCGCGGCGCAGGTTGCCGTCGATCAGCGCCAGCGTCACCAGAAGCGACAGGCCGAGGCCGAGCGACAGCACGACGGAGGGGGTCAGCGCGCCGGGGCGATGGATGTTGCCGAGCGCCAGCCTGAGCTCCGCGCCGCGCGGACGCGGCAGGCGCCGGGCGCCGGCCATGATGGCGCGCGCGATCAGGGACAAAAGCAGGAAGACGGAGGCCGTCGCGCCGACATAGACCATCGAGATGCGGGTGTCGCCGGACAGCCAGATGGCCAGCGCGGCGAGCACGCCGACCGCAAGCGCTGTGCCGGCAATGTAGCGCTTGCGCGGCCAGCGGTGGCGGGTGCTGACGTCGTCGCGAAAGAGCAGGCGCGGCGGCACGTCATGCGCGCGCCCCAGGGGCCAGAGCGCGAAGGCAAGCGCGGTCAGCGCACCGTAAAGGACGCCAAGGCCAAGCTCGGCCGGATAGATCGAGGCGATCGCCTGCACCGGCAGGATGGTCGCGAGGAAGCCTTGCGTCGCGAAAGGGATCGCCGCGCCGAGCACGAGGCCGCAGGCGATGCCCAGCCCCGTCAGCATCAGGATCTGGATCAGATAGACGCGGAAGACGAAGCCGCCATCGGCGCCGACACAGCGGAAGGTGGCGATCACCGGACGCTTGGCATCGAGGAAGGAGCGCACCGCATTGGCAACGCCGACGCCGCCGACGAGCAGGGCGGTCATGCCGACGAGGCTGAGAAACTGGGCGAGGCGGCCGATGTTGCGCTGGAGGCCGGGGGCGGCATTGGCGCGCGAGCGGATGCGCCAGCCGGCTTCCGGGAAGGCTTCCTCTGCTTCCTCGACGATGGCGTCGAGCCGGTCGGGTGCGTCGAGGCGGACCCGGTAGTTCTGGCGGACAAGGCTGCCCGGCTGCACCAGTCCGCTGGCGTCGATGGCCGCGTTGGCGACGATCACCCGCGGGCCGAAGTTCAGCCCGTCGCTGAGGCGGTCCGGCTCGACCTCGATGGTGTCGGAGACCGTCAGCGTGGCGCGGCCAAGGGTAAAGCTGTCGCCGACCGAAAGCCCCAGACGCACCAGAAGCTCGCGTTCGACCACCGCGCCGAAAGTCTCGCCGTCTCGCGCCAGGGCGGTGTCGAGGGCGCCGCCGGCCGTCAGGCTCATTTCGCCGAACAGCGGATAGGCATCGTCGACGCCCTTGACCTCGACCAGCGTCTGTTCGCCGGTTGCCGGCGCGCGCGCCATGGCGCGCAGCGTGGCGATCCGCGACACGGCGCCGAGGCTTTCCAGATAGGCGTATTCTTGTTGCGTGGCCTCGCGGTGGATCAGGCGGAACGACAGGTCGCCGCCGAGGATGGTGGTGCCTTCAGCAGCGATGCCCTCCACGAGAGAGCGGGAGACGGAGGTAACGCCGGAAATGGCGGCAACGCCAAGCGCGATGCAGGCGATGAAGATGTAGAAGCCCTTCAGGCCGCCGCGCATCTCGCGCAGCGCGAAGCGGAAGGCCAGCGCAAGGCCGGGGCGGGACGCGGGCGCCTGCCCGGCGACGAAAGCCGTCATGCCTCAGGCTCCCTGCGTTTCGGCGGCGCGCGTCTCGACCGTCTCGATATGGCCTGAGCGGACGCGGATCGCGGTGTCGCAGCGCTTTGCCAGTCCGGCGTCATGGGTCACCAGCACCAGCGTCATGCCGCGCTCGCGGGTGGCCTTGAACATCAGTTCCACGATCTGTGCGCCGGTCTTTTCGTCCAGGTTGCCGGTCGGCTCGTCCGCCAGAAGCAGCGGCGGGCGGGTCACCAGCGCGCGGGCGATGGCGACGCGCTGCTGCTCGCCGCCCGACATTTGCGCCGGATAATGGTCGACACGGCTTTCCAGTCCGACGGCGGCAAGCTCGGCGCGCGCCGCTTCGAAGGCATCGGCATGGCCGGCGAGTTCCAGCGGAACGGCGACGTTTTCCAGCGCGGTCATGTTGGGAATGAGGTGAAACGACTGGAACACGATGCCGATGGAACGGCCGCGAAAGCGGGCGAGTTCGTCTTCCGACAGGCGGGTGAGATCCGCGTCGCCGATCGTCACCGATCCGCTGTCGGCGCGTTCCAGCCCGGCCATGACCATCAGCAGCGTCGACTTGCCGGAGCCGGACGGGCCGACGATGCCGACGGTCTCGCCGGCGGCGATGTCGAGGCCGACACCTTTCAGGATGTGGACGCGGCCGGCATCGTGACCCAGGCTGAGATGAACGTCCCGGAGTGAAATCAGCGGGGCCGGGTCTGGTCGGTCGGTCATGCACTACCCTATATACTGCTGGATGAACCAAGCTGGGGGTCGAACGGAGCGCCAGGCGCCTCCGCAAATCGGGCGGTTCGATCCGTTCGATATGGGTCCCTACGAAGACGACGTCCAGAGGATCAGTCCCGGTGATACGATTTGATACAGTTTTCCGTGCCCTTGCCATTGTCGCGGCGCTGACCGGGGTGGCCCGGGCGGAGGGGGACACGCTGAAGATCGTCGCGCTCGGCGACAGCCTGACGGCCGGCTATCAGCTGCCGCCCGAAGCCGCCTTTCCGGTGCAGCTGGAAGCCGCGCTCCGGGCGCGGGGACACGCGGTCGAGGTGGTCAATGCGGGTGTGTCGGGTGACACGACGTCCGGCGGACTGGCACGGCTCGACTGGTCGGTTGGGGAGGATGCGGACGCGGTGATCGTCGAGCTTGGCGCCAATGACGCGCTGCGCGGCGTGCCGGTTGCCTCCGTGCGCGAGAACATCGAGGCGATCGTTGCACGGCTCGATGAACGTGGTCTGCCGGTGCTTGTCGCCGGCATGCGCGCCCCGCGCAACATGGGCGAGGACTATGCGGCGGCGTTCGACGCGGTCTTTCCCGATGTTGCGGCGAAATACGATGCGCTGCTCTATCCCTATTTCCTGGAAGGCATTCCGCTGTCGCGCGAAACCGTTCTGCCCGACGGCATGCATCCGACGCAAAAGGGCGTGGCGCTGATCGTGGAAGGGATCCTTCCCAAGGTCGAGGCGCTGATCGAGCGGGCGCGGACCGACAATTCGTAATTTCGATCTTCCGCAAGTCGTCTGCTTGACCGGGGCGTGTCACCTGCGCCAAATTCCCGCAACCTTTCAGGCCTCCCGTTCGAGGCCGCTCCGTCTCCGGCCCCTTAAGAAGAAAGAAATCGCATGGAAAAGCGCCGTCTTGGACGCACGGACCTTCACGTTTCCAGCCTGTCGCTGGGAACCATGACCTTTGGCGAGCAGAACACGGAAGCCGAGGGCCATGCCCAGATGGACATGGCGCTCGAGCATGGCGTCAACCTGTTCGACGCCGCCGAACTCTATCCGATCCCGCCCAAGGCGGAGACCCAGGGGCGGACCGAGGAAATCATCGGCAGCTGGATCAAGGCGCGGGGCAACCGCGACAAGGTCGTGCTCGCCACCAAGATGGTCGGGCGCAGCGCCAACACCTGGTTCCGCGACGGCGGCGTGACGGCGAACCTCAGCCGCGCCAATGTCGAGGAGGCGGTCGACAAGAACCTGAAGCGACTGCAGACCGACTATATCGATCTTTACCAGATCCACTGGCCGGACCGTGCGGTCTCGGGCTTCGGGTCCAATCCGACGATCTGGCAGGCGCCCAAGCCGGTCGATGACGAGGTACCGATCGAGGAAACGCTGTCGGCGCTCGCCGATCAGGTCAAAGCCGGCAAGATCCGCCATATCGGCCTGTCCAACGAAAGCGCCTGGGGCACGATGACCTGGCTGGCGACGGCCGAGCGCCTCGGCCTGCCGCGCGTGGTCTCGATCCAGAACGCCTATTCGCTGGTGAACCGGACCTATGAGGTCGGGCTGGCCGAGATCGGCCTGCGCGAGGATGTCGGGCTGCTGGCCTATTCGGCGCTGGCGCAGGGCTATCTCACCGGCAAGTATCGCGATGGCGCACTGCCGGCCGGCGCGCGCAAGACGCTGTTCGACCGGCTCAACCGCTACGAGAAGCCGGGCGCGGAAGAGGCGATCAACGCCTACCTCGACCTCGCCGCGGAGCTCGGCATCGCGCCGTCGCAGCTGGCCATCGCCTTCGCGCGTTCGCGCAGCTTCATGACCTCGGTGATCCTGGGCGCGACCTCGCTGGCGCAGCTGGAACACGATCTCGCCTCGCTCGAAGTGACGATCACGCCGGAAATCGAGAAGAAGATCACCGCGATCTTCCAGAAGCACGGCTCGCCCTGCCCGTAACCGGCGGGCGGACGCCGGCGATTCGCCGGGCGCGGGCAGGGGTAGAACCCGGCTCCCGCCCGGTCGCCGGTGGCACGTCGGCGGTCCCAGGGGTTTGATCTTTTTCGGATTTTCTTTTTTGGTTGCGAAGCGGGGCGTTTCCCTGTCGTGATGGGGCATCGGCGACAGAGGAGGGTATCCCATGCCTCGACTGTTCACCGGGCTTGAGATTTCCTCCCAGACGGGTCTCATGCTCTCCCTGCTACGCGGCGGCCTGCGCGGCGCCCGCTGGATCGACCCCGAAAATTACCACATCACCTTGCGCTTCATCGGCGATGTCGACGATCCGACCGCCGACGAGATCGCCGATGCGCTGGCGCGCATCCGCCGCGATTCCGTCGAGATCCGCATCGACGGCCTCGGCTCTTTCGGAAACGGCAAGCCCCATGCGGTATGGGCGCGGGTCGAGCCGAACCGGGCGCTGATGGAGCTGCAGGGCGAGCAGGAGCGCATCCTGCAGCGGCTGCGCCTGCCGGCGGAGCGGCGCAAGTATATTCCCCATGTAACTCTGGCGCGGTGCCGCAGCGCGACCAATCAGGACGTCGCGCGCTGGCTGGCGGAGCACGGCGGCTTCCAGGTGCCGGCCTTCACCGCCGCGCGGTTCGTGCTGTTTTCCTCCCGTGCCAGCACGGGCGGCGGGCCCTATCTGGTGGAGGAGGCCTATCCGCTGTCGGCCCGTGGCGGCGTGGAGCGCGACTTCGATGCGGATGCCTTCGCCGGCCATGACTTTCGCTAGTCATCCGGCTGCGGTCATGGCCTAGCACTTAAGGTGCAGCGCACAATTTCCGGCTTGCCTTTGGGCGTGGCGCTTGCGATACAGCGCGCCAACGACCAATCGAGGAGCTTGATCCATGCGCATCGACGCCGTGCCGATCGGCAAGAACCCGCCCGAAGACATCAATGTGATCGTTGAGGTCTCGGTCGGTGGCGAGCCGATCAAATACGAAATGGACAAGGATGCGGGCGCGATGTACGTCGACCGCTTCCTGTACACGCCGATGCGGTATCCTGGAAACTACGGCTTCGTGCCGCACACGCTGTGCGGCGACGGCGACCCGGTGGACGTGATCGTCGCCAACCAGCGTCCGATCGTGCCCGGTGCGATCATGAACTGTCGTCCGATCGGCGTGCTGTTCATGGAAGACGAGGCCGGCATGGACGAAAAGCTGATCGCCGTGCCCTCCTCCAAGCTGACCAAGCGCTACGACAATGTGCTGCACTTCGAGGACCTGCCGGCGATCACCGTCGAGCAGATCAAGCACTTCTTCGAGCACTACAAGGATCTGGAGCCCGGCAAGTGGGTCAAGATCACGGGCTTCGGCGGCCCGGATGACGCCAAGCGCATCATCCGCGAATCGATCGAGCGCGAGAACGCCCGCAAGGGCTGAGCACCGCGACATCGCCGCCGTTCACGATCGAAAGGCCGGGAGCATCCGCTTCCGGCCTTTTGCTTTTGCGCTGGGGACCCTAGCCGTGGGCGAGCTGCTCGCGGACGAGCCGGCAGACGGCGTCGGGGATTTCCAGATGCGGCATGTGGCCGACGCGCTCGAACACATGGGTGGCGACCTCGCCCGGCAGCTTGTGCGACTGGCGCGTCGGCAGGACGCGGTCCTGCGTGCCCCAGACGATCTTGACCGGAACATTCAGCCCGGCCAGCGCATCGCGCGGCAGCACCTTCTGGGTCTTGCCGTCGACCAGATGCTCGACGATGGCCATCAGCGCCTCGCGGGCGCCGGGGCGGGCGCGGGTCTCCGCGGCGTGACGGGCGATGGCGCGGGGAAGGTCGAACTCCCAGCCGAAGAACTGCTCCAGCAGCATTTCCAGCTCGCCCGCCTCCGTCGCCGCTGCATAGCGGCGCAGCAGGCGGTGGTTGACCTCGAAGCCGAAGCCGCCCGGTGCCAGCAGGGTCAGGCTCGCGATCCGCTCGGGCGCCTTGAGGGCGACGAGCACGGCGGTGGCGCCGCCCATGGAATGGCCGACGAGGTGGACTTTCTCCAGCCCCAGCGCGTCGAGCGATCCGCGCACGGCGCGGGCCGCGATCCCCGCGCCGCCGATCTCCGGCCAGTCGAGCGCGCGCCCGTGTCCCGGCAGGTCGAAGGCCAGGATGCGGCGATGGAGGGCCAGTGGCGCCTGCCCCAGCGACCAGCCGGTGGCATCGCCGCCAAATCCGTGCAGCAGCACCACGGGCGCGCCCGGGCCGTCCGGCCCGCTTTCGGTGAACGGCAGGCAGCCCGCCGGCGTCTGCGAAACCATGCAATGTCTCCTGTTTCCAACCGTGCGGCCTTGTTGCCACAGGTGTTGCCGCGAGGCGAGCGGAAACCCCGTTCCGCCAGCGACCGGGCCGTGAACGGGGCAGCGACTTGGGCGAGGGCGCTTGACAGGCACAGGCCGGCGCAGCACAAGATCCCGACTGGAATTAAATCGATTGAAATTTGCGAGGTTTGGAGTGGCGGATCTTCTGTGCTTCGGCGAGGCCATGGTCGAGTTCAACCAGACGCAGGCCGGCGGGCCCTATGTGCAGGGCTTTGGCGGGGACACGTCGAACGTGGCGATCGCCGCCGCGCGGCAGGGGGCATCCGCCGGCTGCATCGGTGCGACCGGAGACGATGTCTTCGGCGATCTCCTCCATGAGTTGTGGCGGGCCGAGGGTGTCGACGCGACCGAAATTGCGCGGCGCACGGACGCGCCGACGGGGATCTATTTCGTCACCCACGGGCCGGACGGGCATGTCTTCACCTACCGCCGGGCGGGATCGGCGGCGAGCCTCGTCACGCCGCAGGACCTGCCGCGCGCGGCGCTGGAACAGGCGTGCATCCTGCATGTTTCGGCGATCAGCCAGGCGATTTCGGCCAGCGCCTGCGATGCGGTGTTCGAGGCGATCGACATCGTGCGCGCCGCCGGCGGGCGCGTCTCCTATGACACCAACCTGCGCCTGAAGCTCTGGCCGCTCGCAAGGGCGCGGGCGATCGTTGCCGAAACCGCGGCCATGGCCGATATCGTGCTGCCCGGTCTCGACGATGCCCGGCTGCTGACCGGGCTGGACACGCCCGAGGACATCGCCGCGCATTATCTTGGCGCCGGCGCGAAACAGGTGGCGCTGACGCTGGGGGCCGAGGGCGTTCTTTATGCCGATGCGCAGGGCCTCACGCGGATTGCGCCGCACAGCGTTGCGGCAGTCGATGCGACCGGGGCGGGGGATGCCTTCGACGGGGCGTTCCTGGCGGAAATTCTCGCCGGGGCCGACGGGGTTTCGGCGGCCCGTCATGCCAATGCGGCGGCAGCACTCGCGGTCTGCGGCTACGGCGCTGTTGCGCCGTTGCCACAGCGCGCGGACGTCGTGGCGTTTCTGGAGCGCGGATCGCTGCCGGCGGACGGCCGTTCATAGTATTCTTACCGGCGATGCCGCAGGGTGGCAGCGGGTGCCGCCGGCGGGGCGGCGGAATGCGGTTGGCTCGTCTCGGTAGGGACGGCGGCGAGAGCGCGGTGAGGATGACGATGCGGATTTTCGGACTGATGATGATGGCCGTGGTGGCCACGGCGATGACGCTTGGCCAGGCGTCGGCGGTGACGGAGCGCTATTACGATCCGACCAGCCGCAGCTGGCAGACCTACAAGATCACGCCGGAGGCGGCCGGCAAGATCGTGCGCGAGAAATACAAGCGCACCACCGTGCGCTACCGGACCTCGGAAAAGCCGGGGTCGATCATCGTCGACACCGACGACCGCTATCTCTATTTCGTGCTGCCGGGCGGCAAGGCCGTGCGCTACGGCATCGGCGTCGGCCGCGAGGGCTTCGGCTGGCAGGGCAAGGAAAAGATCACCCGCAAGGCCAAGTGGCCGAGCTGGACGCCGCCGCAGGAAATGATCGTGCGCGAGCGCAAGAAGGGCCGCAACCTGCCGAGCTTCATGCCGGGCGGACCGAAGAACCCGATGGGCGCGCGGGCTCTCTATCTCGGCTCCACCGAATACCGCATTCACGGCACCAACGAGGACTGGTCGATCGGCCGCGCGGTCTCGTCGGGCTGCATCCGCATGCTCAACGAGGATGTGGAGGATCTCTACAACCGCGTCAGCATCGGCGCCCGCGTCACGGTGCTTTGAGCGCCGTTTCGCTGAGCGCGTAAAGCTCCACCGGGGTTGAAAAGCCGTCGAGCGGAAACCGCCCGGCGGCGCGAAAGCGCTCCGGTGCCTGATCGGCGATTTCGGCGGTGACGAGGACCTCGGTATCGAGGCGCTTCGTCATCGCCTCGATACGCGCCGCGGCGTTCACGGTCGGGCCGATGACGGAAAACGTCAGACGCTCGGCGACGCCGATGTTTCCGAACATCACCCGGCCCGAGGACAGCGCGATGCCGCAGCCGAGCGGATGCGGCGTTTGCTTGCGCGCCGACGCCAGCCGCCGGCGCACCTCGGCGACGGCGTCCATGGCGTTGCCGGTTGCCGCCTGAAGTCCCAACTCGTCCATCGGGAACACCGCCAGCACCGCATCGCCGATGAAATCCAGCACCTCGCCGCCATGGGCGATCACCGCGCCGGCGGTCGCCTCGAAATAGGCGTTGAGATGCGTGAGATAATCGTCGGGCGCCAGCCGGTCGGCGAGCGCCGTCGATCCGCGCAGGTCGCTGTAGAAGATCACCGCATCCAGCGCCTCTCCGTCGCCGTGGCGAATGCGCCCGGAGATCACCTGCCCGCCGGCGCGCTTGCCGAGATAGGTTTCGGCGATGGTGCGGGCAATGCGGGACTGGACATTGGCCCGGCAGGCAAGTGCCAGGCGCATCTGCAGATAGTCGATCCGGTCGACGACCTCGTCGGAAAATCCGCCCGGCGTCCTGGTGCTCCAGGTGACGATGATGCCGGAGACGTCGAAGGGGTTCGATCTCGGCAGGTCGAAGGGCGTCGAGATCACGAGATAGTCGGTGAAACCCTGATCGCGCAGTCCCGCCAGCATCGGAAATTCCAGCGGGGCGTTGCCATCGGCGAGCCGCCGGCGCATGCGCGTCTCGCGCGAGGACAGCAGCGCGCGGATCGGGCTTTGCAGCCAGTCATCGGTATCGGGCTGGTCGTGGGTGTGCAGCCCGTGGGCGACGGTCTCGCCCGGCAGCCACAGCGCGGTTTCCGCCTCGATCAGCGGATGCAGCGTCGACCACGACAGCAGCGCCCGGTCGACGTCGATGCCGGCGGCCCGCATGCGCTCGCAGGTGCCGGCGAACATCGCGCCAATGTCCGGCTGGCCGAGCGCCTCGCGGATCAGCCAGTCCTCGATGTTCTCGATTTCGGGGGTCGTGCGCATGCGGGCCTCCTCGTCGCGAGGGACTGTGCGTCCCGCAGCGTCATTGGTAGCGCGCCGCGATCCGGCCGATCAAGGAGGTCGGTGGAAAGGGCGCGTCGGTATCGACACCGGCGCGGCGCCACATCTCGTTGTAGCAATGCAGGAAGGCCGTGTCCGGCCCAAGCCGGGTGCGCGGCGACAGCAGTGCCTTCGGGCAGTCCCAGTAATTGACCGGATTGGCGACGCGGGCGGCCATCAGCGGCGGAGCGAGCGCGCGCCATTGGGTCACCAGCGTGGTGAGGAGCTTCGGACCGCAATCGCCCCATTCCAGCCGGGCGGGGTCATATCCCTCGCAAAAGCGGAAGGCGAGGTCGATGACGTCGCCCCGTCGCGGAGCGGGATGGAAGATGACGTTGTTGTTGATCCACACCCGGCGTTGGCCCCTGACGCGTTCGGTGGCCAGAAAGCCGTCCGGTGCGGCCAGCCGCAGCCGGGCCGCAGGGATAAGGCAGATGACGTCCGTGTCCGACCAAAGCCCGCCAAAGCGCGCGAGAACGGCGTAGCGAAACAGGTTGGCAAAGGCAGCGAGGCTGCCGTTCGGATAGCGGAAAATTCGGTTCTCGGGCAGGATCTCGCGGGCGTCGCGCAGCGTCACGTCGCCGGGCGCATTCGTCAGGCCGCCGTAGGTCCACAGCTGAACGTCATAGCCATGGGCGAGGAAGCTCGCGCAGGACAGCTGTCCGAGCCGGCACAGCTCGCCCTCGACCCACAACATATGCACGGTGAGGGGCGCTGACGGCGCGGCGGTCGTGTCCGCGTCGCCCGGCGCGCGCAGGGTTGAGAGCGACAGCCCGGCGGGGGTTGCAATGCGCAGACCCGGAAGGTTGTGGCCGTCGGCGCCGAAAATGGTGTCGAGAACCGGGCCGATCATATGGGAAAAACCTGCAAAATCGATAACAGAATCAAAGACCCCGCCCGGGATGTCCGGGCGGGGCTGGAATGTACCGTCGCACTCAGGCGAGCGCGCCGTGGCAGTGCTTGTACTTCTTGCCGGAGCCGCAGGGGCAGGCCTCGTTGCGCCCGACCTTGCCCCAGGTGGAAGGGTCCTGCGGATCGCGCGGGCCACCGGTCGCGGGCTGCGCGCCGGCGGTCTCGAACTCGTTCTCGCCGGTCTGCGGGTTGATGTGGCTTGCCTGCATCTCGGGCAGGTCCTCGTCACCAGGCAGCTGCGGCGGCTGTTCCTGCACCAGTTCGACGCGCATCAGCTGCGCCGTTGTCGCCTGGCGCAGGTTGGTCAGCATGCTTTCGAACAGCGTGAAGGCCTCGGTCTTGTACTCCTGCAGCGGATCGCGCTGGGCGTAGCCGCGGAAGCCGATGACCGAGCGCAGGTGATCGAGATTGGCGAGATGCTCGCGCCACAGGTGGTCGAGCGTCTGCAGCAGGACCGCCTTTTCGACCTGGCGCATGATGTCGGGCGAATACTGGCCGACCTTGCGCGCCATGGCCTGATCGGCTTCCTTCTTCAGCCGCTCGATCACCTCCTCGTCGGCGATGCCCTCTTCCTGGGCCCAGGCGACGACCGGCAGATCGAGGTTGAGGACCTGGCGCACTTCCGCCTGCAGGCCTTCGGTGTCCCACTGTTCGGGATAGGCCTTTTCGGGAATGTGGCGGGAAACAAGGCTCTCGATGACGTCGTGGCGCATGTCGGTGACGGTCTCGGCGATGGCCTCGCCGTCCATCAGCTCGATGCGCTGGTCGAAGACGACCTTGCGCTGGTCGTTCATCACGTCGTCGAACTTCAGCAGGTTCTTGCGGATGTCGAAGTTGCGCGCCTCGACCTTCTGCTGCGCCTTGGCCAGCGCCCTGTTGATCCAGGGATGGACGATGGCCTCGCCTTCCTTGAGACCCAGCTTCTGCAGCATGCCGTCCATGCGGTCGGAGCCGAAGATGCGCATCAGGTCGTCCTGCAGCGACAGGAAGAACTTGGAGCGGCCCGGGTCGCCCTGACGGCCGGAGCGGCCGCGCAGCTGGTTGTCGATGCGCCGGCTCTCGTGGCGCTCGGTGCCGATGACGAAGAGACCGCCGGCCTCCAGCGCCGTCTTCTTGCGGGCCTCGATCTCGGCGCGGATCTCGGCCTCACGCGCGGCGCGGGCCTCGCCCTCTTCTATGCCCTGAAGCTCCTGCTCAAGGCGCATGTCCGGATTGCCGCCGAGCTGGATGTCGGTGCCGCGGCCGGCCATGTTGGTGGCGATGGTCACCGCACCCGGAAGACCGGCCTGCGAGATGATCGAGGCTTCCTGTTCGTGGTAGCGGGCGTTGAGAACGGCGAAGATCCGGGCCTTCTTGGCGTTGAAGTCGCCTTCCAGAAGCGGTTTGAACGCTTCCGGATCCGTGACGTCGACCTGGCGGTAGCCGGCCTTCTTGAGCGCGGCGGCGAGAACCTCGGACTTCTCGATCGAGGTCGTGCCGACGAGAACCGGCTGGCCGCGCGACTTGCACTCGTCCACCAGCTCGACGATGGCCTGGTACTTCTCCTCGACGGTGCGATAGACCTCGTCGTCGTCGTCGATACGCCGCACGGGGAGGTTCGTCGGGATTTCCACGACCTCAAGGCCGTAGATGTCGCCGAACTCCTCGGCCTCGGTCGAGGCGGTGCCGGTCATGCCGGCGAGCTTGTCGTAGAGGCGGAAATAGTTCTGGAAGGTGATCGAGGCCAGCGTCTGGTTTTCCGGCTGGATCGAGACCTTTTCCTTGGCTTCAAGCGCCTGGTGCAGGCCTTCCGAATAGCGGCGGCCCGGCATCATGCGGCCGGTGAACTCGTCGATGATCACCACTTCGCCGTTGCGGACGATGTAGTCCTTGTCGCGCTGGAACAGCTTGTGCGCCTTCAGCGCCTGCTGCAGGTGGTGAACGACGGAGACGTTCTCGACGTCGTAGAGGTTTTCGCCCTTGAGCAGGCCCGCCTCGCGCAACAGCGCCTCGAGCTTCTCGTTGCCGGCCTCGGTGAAGGTGGCCGAGCGCTGCTTCTCGTCGAGATCGAAATCGCCGTCTTCGATATGGGGAACGAAGGCGTCGATGGTGTTGTAGAACTCGCTGCGGTCCTCCAGCGGACCGGAAATGATCAGCGGCGTGCGCGCCTCGTCGACCAGAATGGAATCGACTTCGTCGACGATCGCGAAGTTGTGACCGCGCTGGGTCATCGACGCGCGCTCGTACTTCATGTTGTCGCGCAGGTAGTCGAAGCCGAACTCGTTGTTGGTGCCGTAGGTCACATCCGCGGCATAGGCCGCCTTGCGCTCCTCGTCGGTCAACCCGTGGACGATGACGCCGACGCTGAGGCCGAGGAAGCGGTAGATCCGGCCCATCCAGTCGGCATCGCGGCTGGCGAGATAGTCGTTCACCGTGACGACGTGGACGCCCTTGCCGGCAAGCGCGTTGAGGTAGACGGCCAGCGTTGCCACCAGCGTCTTGCCCTCGCCGGTGCGCATCTCCGAGATCTGTCCGGCGTGAAGGACCATGCCGCCGATCAGCTGCACGTCGTAGTGACGCTGGCCGAGCACGCGGCGCGAGGCCTCGCGGACGGTGGCGAAGGCGGGCTCGAGAATGCTGTCGAGCGACGCACCCTCGGCGATCTGCCTGCGGAATTCGTCCGTGCGCGCCCGCAGTGCATCGTCACTGAGCGCCTTGAGCTCTTCCTCCATGGCGTTGATGGAGGCGACTCGTCCGCGCATCATCTTGATGCGGCGATCGTTTGCTGAGCCGAAGAGCTTTCTGGCGAGTGCGCCGAGGCCGGCCATGTGGCGGTCCTTATTCTTGCCAAGGGCGCCGCCAGGGTCTGACATGGGCGGCAACCCGGCATTCGGATTGACGATACTTGGCACCGGCCTCGCAACCGCCACATTGAGACGGGAGAGGAACGCGCGCCTAGATGGGGTCGTCCGGCCATGAGGCGGGGACGTTCGACAGATAAGAGGGGGTCCGGAGGTTGTCAACGCCGCGCGTTTTGCGCAAGTCTGCCGCCGAGCCATGGCGGGAGGCGTTCGCGCTGCCGCTGCGACGGTTTCTCCAGTGCGACAATCGCCGGCCGGGCCTGGCCGCAAAGGCCCCTGGCCCGTATATGCGACGGTGCCGAAACGGCATCGCGCTCAACCAAGAGGATTACAGCATGACACCCAGATTTGCCGCGACACTGCAGCGCGCCACGGTCGCGTTGGCGTTTGCCTCGGGCCTCGGCCTTGCCGCAGCGCAGGCGCAGGAGCCGGGCGATGCGGTCGCCACGGTCGGGGAAAGCGTCATCACCGAAGCCGACATCGCCTTCGCGTCGCAGGACTTCGCCCAGCAGCTCGCCAATGTGCCGCCGGCCCAGTGGCGCAAGGTCCTGACCGACATCGTCATCGACATGCAGCTGATGGCCAATGCGGCCGAGGACGCGGGCATCGACGACGAGGAAGACTTCCAGCGCCAGGTCGACTTCCTGACGATGCGCGCCCTGCGCAACGCCTATCTGGTGCGCGAAGTGGAGAACAAGGTCACCGACGAGATGGTGCAGGCGGCCTATGACAAGGAATTCGCCGATTACGTCGGCGAGGACGAGCGCAAGGCCCGTCACATCCTGCTGGAAAGCAAGGAAGACGCCGAGGCCGTGATCGCGGCACTCGAGGACGGCGGCGATTTCGTCGAACTGGCCAAGGAGAAGTCGACCGGCCCGTCCGGCCCCAACGGCGGCGATCTCGGCTATTTCACCCGCGGCCGCATGGTCAAGGAGTTCGAGGACGCAGCCTTTGCGCTCGAGGTCGGCGCCTTCACCAAGGAGCCGGTGCAGACGCAGTTCGGCTGGCATGTGATCACCGTCGAGGACGCCCGCAAGCAGCCGGCGCCGGAACTGGACGACGTGCGCGACCGCCTGCGCCAGGACCTGCTGCGCGCCCGCTATGCGGAAGTCATGTCGGCGCTGAAGGCCGAGACGGCCATTGAAATCGTTGCCGATGAACCGGCCGCGGAGGACAAGGACGCCGACGCGGCGACGGACGGCGGGGACGCTGCCAAACAGTAGTTTGACAGATCCGGCCAACCGGTTAGACAAATGGCCTGTCCGCGCTTCGCGGGCAGGCCTTTTTGTTTCTCGCTTCTCAAGAAAAGACGGTGCCGCCATGTCGGATGCGATTTCTCCCCTGGCCCCCAAGTCCTATGCGGAGGTGCCCGCTGTCGGCGGCGCGCGTCTGGCCACCGCTTCGGCGGGCATTAAATATGCCGGGCGCACCGATGTTTTGCTGATGCTCTTCGACGAGGGCACGGAGATCGCCGGCGTCTTCACCCGCTCGCGCTGTCCCTCGGCGGCGGTCGACTGGTGCCGGTCGCATCTGGCCGGCGGCAAGGCGCGCGCGCTGCTCGTCAACTCCGGCAATGCCAATGCCTTCACCGGCAAGAAGGGCGTCGAGGCGACGCGCCTGTCGGCGCAGCTCGCGGCAGCGGCCGCCGGCTGTGAGCCGGGCGAGGTGTTCCTCGCCTCCACAGGCGTTATCGGCGAGCCGCTCGCCGCAGAGAAGTTCGACGCCGTGCTCGGCACGATGGCGCAACAGTCCGCGCCCACCGGCTGGCTCGATGCGGCCCGCGCCATCATGACCACCGACACCTTTCCCAAGGCGGCGACGCGCAGCATCGACATGGGCGGCGTTTCCGTCACGCTCAACGGCATCGCCAAGGGCGCCGGCATGATCGCGCCTGACATGGCGACGATGCTCTCCTTCCTCGTCACCGATGCGCCGATCGCGGCTCCCGTGCTGCAGGCGCTCCTGTCGGAAGCGGTCGGGCCGAGCTTCAATTCGATCACAATCGACGGCGACACCTCGACCTCCGACACGGTGCTGCTTTTCGCCACCGGCGCGGCCGGCGGGGCGCGCGTGGAAACGCTCGACGATCCGAGGCTTGCGGCATTTCGTGCGGCGCTCGCCGATCTGACGCGGGAACTGGCCCACTGGATCGTCCGTGACGGCGAGGGCGCGCGCAAGTTTCTCGAGGTCACGGTGCGCGGCGCGGAAAGCGACGAGAGCGCCCGCAAGATTGCTTTCTCGATCGCCAATTCGCCGCTGGTGAAGACGGCGGTTGCCGGCGAGGACGCGAACTGGGGCCGGGTGGTCATGGCGGTGGGCAAGGCCGGCGAGCCGGCCGAGCGCGACCGGCTGGCGATCTGGTTCGGCGATGTGCGCGTCGCCGTCGACGGCGAACGCGACGCGGCCTACTCGGAAGAGGCGGCCACGGCGGTGATGCAGCAGGAGGAGATCCAGCTGACTGTCGACCTCGGCATCGGCGCGGCCTGCGCGACGGTATGGACCTGCGACCTGACCAAGGAATATGTCGCGATCAACGGCGACTACCGGTCCTGACGCGGGCAAGCGCGTGGAGCCGCCTTCCATCCTGGCGATCGAGACCGCCAACCTGAACGGCTTTCCCGCCCGGATGCAGCGCGCCGACGGCTCCTGGCTGTCGCGCCTGTCGCCGGGCGTTCCGGCGCGGCGGGTCAATTCGCTCAACGTCTTCGATCCGCATGACGATGACCGGCTCGCGGCGCGGCTTGCCGAAACACAGGCGCTGTATGCCCGTCATGACGTGGTGTTTCACCTGCGCCATACCCCGCTGACGCCGCCGGCGCTGACCGCGCATGCCGATGCCATGGGCTGGCTTTCGGCGGGCGAGACCGATGTGTGGACATGCCCGGTCCCGGACGCGGAGACAGCGCCGGAGCACGTTCGCGCAGCGAGGCCGGAGATATCCGATTGCTCGCTTGCCGACTGGCTCGACGCTTTTGTTCGCGTCGGCGGAACGCGGCCGGAAACGGTCGCGCCCGATGCGGTGGAGCATCTGGGCGCCGCCCTTGCGCGGATCGCTGCCAGGCGGATCTGTCTGGTGGCACGCGCCGCCGACGGCGCTCCGGTGGCGGTGGCGATCGCCGTGGCCGACCGCGACCTTATCGGGATCTACGATCTTGCGGTCGATCCGCTCGTGCGCCGGCAGGGTCTCGGCGCGCGGATGGTACGGGCATGCCTGGAGCAGGGCCGCCGGCTCGGCTGCCGCACCGCCTGGCTGCAGGTGGTGCGCGAGAACGGGGCTGCGCGCGCGCTCTACCGTCGCTGCGGCTTTGAGGATGCCTACAGTTATCACTACCGGTTTCCGCCGCCCGGCGGCTGAACCGGCGTTTTCCCGGACATGGTGAGCAAAGGGTTATGCGGCCGTGCCGAAACGAGACGGGGTCCTGGATGAAAATGGTTCTGGTCGTGGCCTGCGCGCTGCTCGATGCCGACAACCGGGTTTTGATCGCGCAGCGCCCGGAGGGAAAGGCGATGGCGGGATTGTGGGAGTTTCCCGGCGGAAAGCTTGATCCGGGCGAGCGCCCGGAGGACGCGCTCATTCGCGAATTGGACGAAGAACTGGGAATTACGGTTAAGAAAGAGTGCCTTGCGCCGTTAACTTTTGCCAGTCACGCTTATGAGGAATTTCACCTGCTGATGCCACTTTACGTGTGCCGACGATGGTCGGGCACGGTTGCAGGCCGGGAGGGTCAGGCGATCAAATGGGTGAAGCCGGCGCGGCTTCGGGATTATCCGATGCCGCCCGCCGACGAGCCCCTGATCCCGCATCTGATCGATCTCGCCTGAGGGCTTCCTCCAAAGCAGGAACGGCCGTGCCGAAACAACAACGGGACGCGCCAGATGACCGCCATTTCAAAAAGCCTTCGCGACGGCAGCGACCGGGTTGCCGTCCTGTTCGACCGGTTCGCGCGCGACGAGGCCGGGTCGACGGCGATCGAATACACGATGATGGTCGGGTTCATTTCCTTCGCGATCATCACCTCGCTCACGGCCATCGGCCGTGTCATCGACGAGGAAGTGTTCAGCGTGATCGTCGCCGCCGCCGCCGCGATGTGACGTGGCGCCAGCCGCTTTCGTTTCTTCGAGTCTCTTGCTGCTAATCCGTGCCGCCCTTTTGCGACGGGCCCGACGATCCGTCCGGTTGCCGGTCGAGCGCCTCTAGCGCATCCGACAGGCGCATTTTCGCCGATCCCGGCGCCAGCGGTTTCTGCTGGCTTTCGTGCGGTGCCCAGCCTGACAGCGACACGATGTCGAAGGTGGCGCGGATGCGTCCGTCCGCATCGGCGTGATCGGACGCATAGAGTTCGGCCGCGCGCATCAGCGTCGCGCGGGCCAGAGGTGTGCGGCTGCGTTCGCTCAGCATGTTGGCCGCCCCCATCGCCCTCAGATCCGCCAGCAGCGCCAAAAGGTTGTCGTAGCGCACCGTGACCCGGTCGACGTCGGCGACGGGGAGGGCAAAGCCCGCGCGCTGCAGCAGTGCGCCGAGGGCGCGGGTGTCGGCGAAAGGCGCGACACGCGGCGCCGCGCCACCGGTGGTTTCCAGCTCCGCGCGCATCAAGACGTCCTTCAGTTCATGCAATGTGTCGCCGCCGAGAAGTGCCGCCAGAAACAGTCCGTCGGGCTTCAGCGCGCGGCGGATCTGGATCAGCGCGCCGGGCAGGTCGTTGACGAAGTGCAGCGACAGCGCGGAGACGACGAGATCGAGGCTCGCATCGGCAAAGGGGATCAGCGCGTCGTCGGCGACGAGATGCGCGCCGGGGACCTTTCGATCCTGCGTCAGGACGTCGACGCGAAGCGCCTGTTCGACACCGGGCATGCGCCGCAGCACCTCGTGCAGCCGGCCGGTATGGCCGCCGAGATCGACCGCGACGGGAAAGGCGCGGGTGACGATGGCAAGCCGGTCGGCCAGATCTTCCACCGCATGGGCAAGCAGGAAATCGGCGCCCGGCGCGCGACGTGCCAGCGCGCGGGCCCGGCGCCGTGCCAGGAGGGCGCGGTCGAAGACGCGCGGAGCGGCATCCGGGGCAGGCACAGGCGGCGGGGTCGGCATGGTGGTGTTCCGTCGTGTTGGGGCCCGGGAGACTGTGCGAACGGGCGTGCGTGCGGGCATGTTCGTGATAGGCTTTGATATGACGAGGCCGCGCGGCTTCGTCAAAACACGGAAGCCGCTCCCGCGTCAACGCGCGGGCTGCGGTCGCGAACGGGGCAGGGCGCACGGTGGAGCGACAGGCCGGCATCTCGGCGAGCGGTTCTTGCGGCGGGGAGACCGGCGGCCCGGCTCCGGCGCGCGTCTCGCCGGTGGCGCGTCTGCTGCAAGGGGCGGTCCGGTTTTTTCACGCGGCAAACGATCTGGCCCTGCCGCCGACCTGCCTGTGCTGCGACCGGCTGGTCGCCAGCGATCAGGCATTGTGTTTCGACTGCTGGCACAAGATGCCGTTTCTCGCACCGCCCTGGTGCCAGCGCCTCGGCGTTCCCTTCGCCTATGATCTGGGGGCCGGCGCGGTGTCGCCGCAGGCGATCGCCAGACCGCCGCTCTATGACCGGCTGCGTGCGGTCAGCGCCTACAGCGGGCCGGCGCGGGCACTGGTCGCGCGGCTGAAGTATCATGATCGCCCGTCGGTTTCGCGCGCGATGGGGCGCTGGATGGCGCGCGCCGGGAGCGAGCTGCTGTGCGTTGAGGAGGTCGACAACGGTCCGCCGCTGCTGGTCCCCGTTCCCCTGCATCGTTTTCGCAACTGGTCGCGCCGCTACAATCAGGCGGGGCTTCTGGCGCGCGAGATCGCCCGCGCCAACGGAAATGTCGAGATCTGCGCGGACGGGCTTGGCCGCGTGCGCGCCACCCGCCGGCAGGTCGGGCTGGATGCGAGCGCGCGGGCGAAAAACGTGCGCGGGGCCTTTGCGGTCTCTTCGCAAGGCGCGCTCAGGATCGCCGGGCGGCGCTGCGTGCTCATCGACGACGTGCACACCACGGGGGCGACGGCCAATGCGGCGGCGCGCGCGCTGATGAAGGCCGGGGCGGCGGGGGTGGACGTGTTGGTTTTCGCCCACGCGGGCGCCGATCGGCCGCTTGGCTAGCGCGCGGGTGCTGGATGCTGGCCCTTGCACAGCGCTCCCATTGCTCGATATATCCCGACCGGGGCCGCATTCGCGCGCCCTGCGACGGCAAGAAAGCTCAGGAAGGCTGCGACATGGCGGTTGAAGTGTACACCCGGCAGATGTGCGGGTTCTGCACGATGGCGAAGAGCCTTCTGCAGAAGAAAGAGGTTGCGTTCCGGGAGTTCGACGCGACCTTCGATCCGGCCCTGCGCAAGGAGATGATCCAGCGCGCCAATGGCGCCTCGACGTTTCCGCAGATCTTCATCAACGACACCCATGTCGGCGGTTGCGACGAGCTGATGGCGCTGGAACGCGCCGGCAAGCTCGACGCGCTGCTGTCGGCCTGACGCAGGCCTCGACGAGCGGGAAGGACAGCGGATGACTCATCTTTGCGCAGCCGTGATCCAGACGCGCAGCGGGCGCGACATCGCCCGCAACATCGAGGAGACGAGCGCGCTGATCCGCGCGGCGGCGCGCGACGGCGCCCGCTACATCCAGACGCCGGAAATGACGCATCTTCTGGAAAAAAGCCGCAAGGACCTGTTTTCCAAGATTGCGACCGAGGAGGAGGATGCCGGCGTTGCTGCCTACGGGCGGCTCGCTGCGGAGCTAGGCGTGTTCTTGCACATTGGGTCGCTCGCCATCCGCACCGGCGTGGACAGCGTTGCCAATCGCGGACTGTTGTTCGGGCCCGACGGGCAGCTGATGGCGCGCTACGACAAGATTCACATGTTCGACGTCGATCTCCCCAATGGCGAGAGCTGGCGCGAATCCGCGACCTATCGGCCGGGCGAGGAGGCGGTGACGGTCGATCTTGGCGACGTCAAGCTCGGCATGGGCGTGTGCTACGACATCCGCTTTCCCGCACTGTTTCGCGCGCTCGCCGTGGCCGGCGCCGGGGTCCTGAGCGCGCCGGCCGCCTTCACCCGCCAGACCGGCGAGGCGCATTGGCATATATTGCAGCGGGCGCGGGCCATCGAGACCGGGTCCTTTGTCGTCTCCGCCGCCCAGGGCGGGAAACACGAGGACGGGCGCGAGACCTACGGCCACAGCCTGATCGTCGCGCCCTGGGGCGAAATCCTGGCCGAGATCGATCACGACGCGCCGGGATATGCGCTGGCCGAGCTCGATCTCTCCCAGGTCGCGGCGGCGCGCGGGCGCATTCCCGCGCTTGCCAATGCACGGTCCTTCACGCTGCGCGAGGCGGGCGCGCTCACCGAGGGCGCGCGATGATCCGCTATCAGCTGCGCTGCACCGATGGACACGCCTTCGAGGCGTGGTTTCGCGGCTCCGACGATTTCGAGGCGCAGCGGGCGCGCGATCTGGTGGCCTGCCCGGCCTGCGGGTCGACCCATGTCGAAAAGGCCTTGATGGCGCCGGCCGTCTCCACCGCCCGCTCGCGCGAAGGCCGGGTGCTGCCGACGCCGGTGCCTGCTCCCGTCGAGGCCGCGGTGCCCGATGCGCCCGCCGGGCCCGTCGCGACCGGGCCGATCGCCGCTGAGGCGAGCGGTCGCGCGGCGGAAATCCTCGACAAGCTCAGGGCGCTTCGCGCGGAACTCATGGCCAAGGGCGAGAACGTCGGATCGGCTTTTCCGGAAGAGGCGCGCAAGATCCACTACGGCGAGGCCGAGGAACGCGGCATCTACGGTGCTGCAACGCGCGAGGAAGCGGCGGAACTCATCGAGGAAGGCATTCCGGTGCTGCCCCTGCCGGTGCTTCCCGAAGACCGCAACTGATCCCCTCGCCGTTTCGTCACGACAGCCGTTTCAACGCATCGCGCAGGGCCTGAGGGTCCGCCGGCGCAAGTAGCCGGTCGATGTGTGCCTGGGCCTCATGCCAGGCGGGCAGGGCGGCGATCAGTGCCGCGTGCCCGGCGTCGGTGAGGATCAGGCACCTGGCTCGCCGATCCTTCGGATGCGGTTCGATGCGCACCAGCCCCCGACGCTGCAGCGGCTTGAGGGCGGCGGTCAGTGTCGTGCGGTCCATGGCGAGGAGCTCGGCAACGGGCCCGAAGGTCGGCGGCTCGGGCCGGTTCAGCGACATCAGCAGGGAAAATTGTCCGTTGGTCAGGCCGAAGGGGCGAAGCGCCTCGTCGTAATGGCGCGCCAGAGCGCGGCCGGCGCGCTGGACATGCAGGCACAGGCAGGTGTCGCGCACGTTCAGCGTCGACTCAAAAGGCAGCGTCTTTGACATGGGGTAATTATGTTGATATCAACCTAAATAGGCAAACGATTATTGCCGTTTGCGCGCGCCTGGCTGCAATGCGTTTGACGACCCTGCACGACGGCGGGAGTCGCGGCAGGGCGCGCTCCTTGAGGAGGAAATACCGTGAGTTATGTGACTGGAATGATTGCGGCCGTGCCGGCTGAAAACAAGGAGGCGTTTCGCGCCCATGCGGCTGCGGCGGCAAAGCTTTTCATCGAGTTCGGTGCAACGCGCGTGACCGATTGCTGGGGTGACGACGTGCCAAAGGGCGAGACGACGGATTTCTTTGGTGCGGTGAAGGCCGAAAAGGACGAGGTCGTCGTCTTCAGCTGGATCGAATTTCCCTCCCGCGAGGTCCGGGACATCGTGTTCGAGAAGATGATGAGCGATCCGCGCATGGCCGAAATCGGCGAAATGCCCTTCGACGGCAAGCGCATGATCTTCGGCGGCTTCGAGCCCATGGTCGACACAAGGGCCTGAGGGTCGGCGCCGCTTTTATCGCAGGCGTGTCAGGCCAGCCAGTCGCGCATGATGCGGGTGATCGCGTCGGGCGTTTCCAGGGTTGGAAGATGCCCGGCGTCGGCGACCACCTCGAGCCGGCTGTCCGGGATCAGCGCGTGCATTTCGCGGGCCCGGTCCGGCGGCGTGAGCCGGTCGCCCTCGCCGACGACGATGGTGGTCGGGCAGGCGATGCGGCCAAGGTCCGGGCGGGCGTCTGGCCGTGCCAGAATCGCCTCCTGCTGGCGGATGAAGGCCTGGGGGCCGACGTCTTCCGCCATGAGCGTGCAGATCGCCCTGAGGGCGGGGTCATGCTCGCGGCTTTCATGCACGAACAGCGGAAACAGCGCGGGCAGGATCTGATCGAACCGCCCGGCGTCGGCAAGCGCCATCTGCCGGCGGCGGTTTTCCGTTTGTTCCGGCGCGTCGGGGCGGGCGGTGGTGTCGAGCAGCATCAGCCGCGTGACGCGGTGCGGCGCCTTGCGCATCACCGCCATCGCCACATAGCCGCCCATCGACAGTCCGGCGAGCGCGAACCGCTCCGGTGCCGTGTCCAGCAGCCGCTCGGCGATGGCGTCCAGCGTCGCGTCCGAGCGGTGGTCTGCGATCATCACCGCCCGACCGGCGAGCGCCGCGATCTGCGGGCCGAACAGGGCGTCCGTGCACAGGAGGCCCGGAACGAGGACCAGAGGCGTGCTGCTCATCGCCGTCTCACTCCGCCCGGTCCGCGTCGCGGGAAAACAGCATCATGTAGTTCACGTTCATGTCGGACGATCGGTTCCAGCTGTCGGCGAGCGGATTGAAGGTCACGCCGCAGCGGTCGCGCACGCTCAGGCCGGCGGCGGTCAGCGGGCCTTCCAGCTCCTCCGGTTTCACCAGCTTCTCGTAGCTGTGCGTGCCCTTGGGCAGCCAGCGCAGCACGTATTCGGCGCCGACGATGGCGAGCGCATAGGCCTTGAGCGTGCGGTTGATCGTCGCCATGAACATCAGTCCGCCGGGCTTCACCAGCTGCGCGCAGGCATCCAAATAAAGCGGCACGTCGGAGACGTGCTCGACGACCTCCATGTTGAGCACGACGTCGTATTTTTCACCCGCGGCGGCGAGGTCCTCTGCCGTGGTGGCGCGATAGTCGATGTCGAGGCCGGAAGTCTCGGCGTGAAGCTTCGCGACCTCGATGTTGGTGGCGGAGGCATCGGCGCCGACCACATTGGCGCCGAGCCGCGCCATCGGCTCGCACAGCAGTCCGCCGCCACAGCCGATGTCGAGGATCGACAGCCCCTTGAAAGCGTCGGCGGAACGCTCGTCGCGGCCGAAATGGGCCGAGACCTGCTCCTTGATGTAGGTGAGGCGGACGGGGTTGAACTTGTGCAGCGGCCGGAACTTGCCGGCCGGGTTCCACCATTCCGCCGCAAGCGCGGAAAATCGGGCGACCTCGGCATCGTCGACCGTGCCGGTGGAGGTGCCTTTGGAGGTATGTGCGGCGCTCATCGTGGGATCCCTTTCGCTTGGTTCTGGTTTGGTCGATGGTCGCAGGCCCTTTGTCAAGCGTGGCAGTTGCGGTGGGGCGTCGCAGTCTGTATGGCTATGCGCCGATCCGCCCGGCAGTCCCGCCGATGCGGCCCCTTTCACGCTCGCAGTGTCATACGTGTGCCATGGCCCGACTGGTTTTGAAGTTCGGCGGAACCTCCGTCGCCAATCTGGAGCGCATCCGCAATGCGGCGCGCCATGTGAAACGCGAAGTCGACGCCGGTCACCAGGTGGCCGTCGTGGTTTCGGCGATGTCGGGCGAGACCAACAAGCTGGTCGGCCTGTGCCGCGAGGCGTCGGCGATGCACGACGCGCGCGAATACGACGCGGTGGTCTCTTCCGGTGAACAGGTCACCAGCGGATTGCTTGCCATCGTGCTGCAGGACATGGGCGTGGAGGCCCGATCCTGGCAGGGCTGGCAGATCGCGCTGAAAACGGATTCCCAGCACGGTGCCGCGCGCATCACCGACATTGACGGCGAGCGGCTGGTCGAACGCCTCGAAAAGGGGCAGGTCGCCGTGGTCGCCGGTTTCCAGGGGGTTGCGCCCGACAACAGGATCGCGACGCTCGGACGCGGCGGGTCGGACACCAGCGCGGTGGCGATCGCGGCCGCGATCGGCGCGGATCGCTGCGACATCTACACCGACGTCGACGGGGTCTATACCACCGATCCGCGTATCGTGCCCAAGGCGCGCCGGCTGGAACGCATCGCCTTTGAGGAAATGCTGGAGATGGCCTCGCTCGGCGCCAAGGTGCTGCAGGTGCGCTCCGTTGAAATGGCCATGGTGCATGGCGTGCGCACCTTCGTGCGCTCCAGCTTCGACGACCCGGATGCGCCGCAGGTCGGCGCGGGCGGCCTGCCGCCTGGAACTCTCATTTGCGACGAGGATGAAATCGTGGAACAGCAAGTCGTGACCGGGATTGCCTTTGCAAGGGACGAGGCGCAGGTCTCCATCCGCAACGTCGACGACAAGCCCGGCGTCGCCAGCGCGGTGTTCGGATCGCTCGCCGATGCCAACATCAACGTGGACATGATCGTCCAGAACATTTCGCCCGACGGGCGCACCACGGACATCACCTTCACGGTGCCCGAAAGCGACTACGACCGCGCCTTTTCTGTGCTGGAAAAGCAGCGCGGCACGATCGGCTACGAGGCGATCGAGGGCGCGCGCGACGTGGTGAAGGTCTCGGTCATCGGCATCGGCATGCGCAGCCACGCGGGCATCGCGGCGCGCTGTTTCGAGGGACTCGCGCAGAAGGGGATCAACATCCGCGCGATCACCACCTCGGAGATCAAGATCTCCGTTCTCATCGATTCCGCCTACACCGAGCTTGCGGTGCGGACTCTCCATTCGCTATACGATCTGGACGGGTAAGCGAACGGTTGCCGGCCCGGCGGTCCCGCGGGGCGCGCTGACCGGTTCGTTTTCGTCGCCCGTTCGGACCATGCGGAAAGGACTAGACGGGTGATGCGGAGCACTCTCGCCGGCCCCCGTGTTCTGCTGCGTCGTCTCCGTGAAGTGATGGCGGAGCCGATCAACGCTCAGGAACGGCTCGACAAGATCGTAGTCCTGATCGCGGCCAATGTGGTGGCCGAGGTCTGCTCCGTCTATATCCTGCGTGCCGACGGCGTGCTCGAGCTCTATGCGACCGAGGGTCTCAACCGCGACGCGGTGCACAAGACCAGCCTGAAGGTCGGAGAGGGTCTTGTCGGCCTGATCGCAGCCGATGCGCGGCCGCTCAATCTTCCCAACGCCCAGGCCCATCCCGCCTTCGCCTATCGGCCGGAGACGGGAGAGGACGCCTATAATTCCTTCCTCGGCGTGCCGATCCTGCGCGCCGGGCGCACGCTTGGCGTGCTGGTCGTCCAGAATCAGTCGCACCGGACCTATTTCGAGGATGAGGTCGAGGCGCTGCAGACCACCGCGATGGTGATCGCGGAAATGGTCGCCGCCGGCGAACTGGAAGCCATCGTCCAGCAGGGCACCAAGCTCGACCTGACCCGGCCGATGCATTTTCAGGGCGTGGCGCTCTCCGACGGCGTCGGGCTCGGTCATGTGGTGCTGCACGAACCGCGGGTCGTCGTCACCAACCTGATCGCCGAGGATGCCTCTGCCGAGCTTGAAAAGCTGGAGCGCGCCATCGCCCGGCTGCGCATTTCGCTCGACGACCTGCTTGCCTCCGGCGATTTCGCCCAGCACGGCGAGCACCGCGAGGTGCTGGAAGCCTACCGGATGTTTGCCAATGATCGCGGCTGGATCCGCAAGATCGAGGAGGCGATCAACAACGGCCTGACCGCCGAGGCGGCGGTGGAGAAGGTCCAGTCGGACACCCGCGCGCGGATGATGCGCCAGACCGATCCTTACTTGCGCGAACGGCTGCACGATCTCGACGATCTGGCGCACCGGCTGATCCGCGAACTCATGGGCCGCCAGCACGGACCGGTGTCGGAAAGCCTGCCGCAGGATGCGGTCATCGTGGCGCGCAACATGGGCGCGGCGGAGCTGCTCGACTACGGCCGCGAGCGCATCCGCGCCATCGCGCTGGAGGAGGGCGGCCCGACCAGCCATGTCACCATCGTGGCGCGGGCGCTGGGCATCGCCGCCGTGGGCCTTGCGGAAAATCTCGTCAGCCTCGCCGAATCGGGCGACGCGGTGATCGTCGACGGCGAGAGCGGCCAGATCCACCTGCGCCCGGCGCAGGATATCGAAAACGCCTATGCGGAAAAGGTGCGCTTCCGCGCCCGCCGTCAGGCGCAATACCGGCGGCTGCGCAACAAGCCCTCGATCACCCGCGACAATGTCGACATCTCGCTGCAGCTCAATGCCGGCCTGCTGGTCGACCTGCCGGCGGTCTCCGAATCGGGCGCTGCCGGCGTTGGCCTGTTCCGCACCGAGCTGCAGTTCATGGTGGCCTCGTCGTTTCCGCGCATGAGCGAGCAGACCGACTACTACCGTCAGGTGCTCGATGCGGCGGACGGGCGACCCGTCACCTTCCGCACGCTCGACATCGGCGGCGACAAGGTGCTGCCCTACCTGCGCGCGATCCAGGAGGAGAACCCGGCGATGGGCTGGCGGGCGATCCGCTTCGGCCTCGACCGTCCGGGCATCCTGCGCACCCAGATCCGCGCGCTGCTGCATGCGTCCGCGGGCCGCGAATTGCGCATCATGTTTCCGATGGTGTCGGCGGTCTCTGAGTTCCATCAGGCCAAGGCGATGGTGGAGCGCGAGATCAAGCATCTGCGCCGGCACAATCACAAGGGGCCGGAACGCCTGCAGCTCGGCGTGATGATCGAGGTTCCCTCGCTGCTCTATCAGCTCGACGAGCTGTTCGATGCAGTCGATTTCGCCTCCATCGGCTCCAACGACCTGTTCCAGTTCTTCACCGCCGTCGACCGGGGCAACACGCGGGTCGCCGCGCGGTTCGACACGATGGGCGTGCCCTTCCTCAGGGCGCTGCGCCAGATTGCCGAACGCGCCAAGGCGCACAACACGCCGGTGACGCTGTGCGGCGAGATCGCCGGCCAGCCGTTGCAGGCGATGGCGCTTGCCGCCATCGGCTACCGCGCCCTGTCGATGTCGGCGGCGGCGCTGGGGCCGGTGAAGGCGATGGTGCGCGGCCTCGATGTCGGCCGCCTGTCGGCGCGGCTGCAGCCCCGGCTGGAAACGCCCGGCGCGCTGGACGATCCGCGCGCGCTGCTGCGCGCCTTCGCTGCTGAAAACGACATTCCGTTGTAGCGAGACGGCTCTCTCGCCTTGCCGGATCGCGCCTGCTGGTCGCGCCGGCCCTTCCCTTCTCACCTCAAAGGATGCCCCCACGCCATGATTGCGGCGGAAAAACTCGAAGCGCTGCTGGCGCGCGTTGCCGAGATCGAACACGGGATGACGCAAAACCCGGATCCGGACACCTATGTGAAACTGTCGCGCGACTATGCCGAACTGGAACCGCTGGCAAAGAAGGTCCGCGCGCTGCAGGAGGCGGAAGGCGAGCTTGCCGACGTCGAGGCGATGATCGCGGACGCGGGCGGCGACAAGGACATGAAGGCGCTGGCGGAAGCCGAACGCGAGACGCTTGTCGAGCGGATCGAGGCGCTGAGCCAGGACGTGCGCCTCGGTTTCCTGCCGCGCGATTCCGCCGACAGCCGCAACGTCATCCTCGAGGTGCGGGCCGGTACCGGCGGCGACGAGGCAGCACTCTTTGCCGGCGACCTGTTTCGCATGTACCAGCGCTTCGCCCAGCTCAATGGCTGGAAGATGGAGATCCTGTCGGCGAGCGAGGGCGAGGTCGGCGGTTTCAAGGAGGTGATCGCCTCGGTCTCGGGCCAGAATGTCTTCGCCCGGCTGAAGTTCGAATCCGGCGTTCACCGGGTGCAGCGGGTGCCCGATACGGAATCGGGCGGGCGCATCCACACCTCGGCCGCGACGGTCGCGGTGTTGCCGCAGGCGGAGGATGTCGACGTCACCATTCAGGAGTCGGACCTGCGCATCGACACCTTCCGCGCCTCGGGTGCGGGCGGCCAGCACGTCAACACCACCGATTCCGCCGTGCGCATCACCCATATTCCGACCGGCATCGTCGTCGGCGTGCAGGACGAGCGCTCCCAGCACAAGAACAAGGCCAAGGCGATGCAGCTGCTGCGCGCGCGCATCTTCGATGCGGAACGCGCACGGCTTGCCGAGGAGCGCACCGAGGCCCGCCGGCTGCAGGTCGGCTCCGGCGATCGCTCGGAACGCATCCGCACCTATAATTTCCCGCAAGGACGGGTGACCGACCACCGCATCGGCCTGACGCTCTACAAGCTTCCCGAAATCGTCAGCGGCGAGGCGCTCGGCGAGGTCATCGACGCGCTTGTCCTCGACTATCAGGCCAATCTGCTCGCGGCCGAGGGCCTGTGACCCAGGGCGCGGCACCGGGCGATGCGCCGGAGACGCTCGGCCGGCTCGCGACCCGGTTGCGCAAAGCGTTCCGCGCCGCCGGCATGGAGACCGCCGCGCTTGATGCGCGCCTCCTCGCCGCCCGTGCCGCCGGGGTCGATGCGGACCGGGTCGTGCTCGATTCGGAGCGGCCCGTCTCGCCGCAGGAGGCGGCGCTCGCTGCGGACATGATGGCCCGGCGGCTCGCCGGAGAGCCGGTCGGCCGCATTCTGGGGGAGCGCGAGTTCTGGGGGCTGACCTTCGCCCTGTCGCCGGAGACGCTGGAGCCGCGTCCGGACACGGAAACCCTCGTCGCGCAGGCGCTGGCGTGGTGCGATGCGCGCGGCGGGCGCGAGCGGGACTGGCTGTTCGCCGATATCGGCACGGGAACGGGGGCGATCGCGGTCGCGCTGTTGAGCGAGCTGCCGAAGGCTGTCGCCGTCGCGGTCGATCTGAGCGAAGCGGCACTTGCCACCGCGCGGAAGAATGCCCGGCACAACGGTGTCGGCGACCGGTTCCATGCGGTGTGCGGGGATTTCGCCGATGCGCTGGCCCCGGGCTTCGACCTGCTGGTCAGCAATCCGCCCTATATCGCGGTGGAGGAAACCGCGACGCTTTCGCGCGAGGTGCGCCTGTTCGATCCGCCGCTGGCGCTCTTTGCCGAGGACAACGGGCTGGCCGCCTATCGGCGAATCGCCGCCGAAGCGGCGCGCCTTCTGGTTGGCGGCGGGGCGGCGATGGTCGAGATCGGCGCGACCCAGGCGTCATCCGTGTGTCGGATCCTGGAAGCGGGCGGACTTGAAGAGACCGTCGTCTTTCAAGACCTTGGCGGGCGCGACCGCGTTGTCGGCGCGCATAGGGTTGCAAAATGACACCAGATTTTTCCCGCGTGAAAAAGACGCTTGGAAAACCCGGCGGAACCGGCTAGTTTCTGAGCGCCGAGACCCGACGGGGGTGGTGCTTTTATCCACGGGTAGGCAGTTCGACAAGTTTTTGAGAGACTTTTCGTTCCAGCCAGAACCTGCATTGCGCGACGGGCAATCACCGTCGGCGACGATGCGCCGAGGACCTTCGGGTCCCAGGGCGACTTGGCATAGGTCTGTTCAGGTGACTTCTTCCAGACTACCGGAGAGGCCGGCGCTGACGCGTCGCCCTGCTCGCGAGCGAAGGACCTGTATGGATCGCGCAACACCGACTTAGTCTCGTTGCGTTTCATGGCGCCGGTCCGTGTCGGACCGGACTGTTGATCGGCCGTTGTCGATCGCCGTTCGTGAGAGAAAACGGCAGAATGAGACCAGGAAATCAGAACAACAAGCGCATCCGTGGCCGTGGCGGCCGCAAGGGTCCCAATCCGCTTTCGCGGACGTATGAGTCCAATGGACCCGACGTGAAGATCCGCGGTACCGCCCACCATGTCGCCGAAAAATACCAGCAGCTTGCGCGCGATGCCGCCGCTGCCGGCGACCGGGTGATCTCGGAAAACTACTATCAGCACGCCGAGCACTATCTGCGCATCATCGCCTCTGCCCAGCAGAGCATGCAGCAGCCTGTGGTGCTTCCGCGCGGCGACGAGGCCGAAGACGAGGCGGAGGCGCAAACCGAACGCGCCGAGCGTCAGGATCGCCAGGACCGTCGCGATCGCGGTGATCGCGGCGAGCGCGGGGATCGGGGCGAGCGCAACGAGCGCAGCGACCGCGGCGACCGTGACGCGGCCAAGTCGGATGACGGGGCCAAGTCGGTGATGCCGGTGGATGCGCCCCAGCCCTTCGTCGACAACATGCCCGTTCTGAACGCCAAGAGCGCGGGGGCCGGCGACGGCCCTGCGACCGCAAAGGCGAAGGACGAGGACAACGGCGACAGCAGCGACGACGACGACGATCGTGGCCGGCGCCGCACGCGCGGTACACGGGGACGCGGCCTGCGCAAGGCCCGCACCCCCGGCACGGGCGACGACGCCGGTGCAAAGGACGGCGATCAGGACGATGCGCCGGCTGCCAATGGCGCGGCCGAGACGGCCGGCGGAGATGCCGGCGAGCCGGAGGCCCCGAAGCCCCGTGCCCGCCGCACGCCGCGTGCCCGCACGCCCAAGGCCGCCGCAACGGACGAAAAGAGCGAGACGCCCGCGACCAACGACGCCTGAGCGGATGGCGGACCGGTCTTTGTCCGGTCTCGAGCGATCCAGGCGTTGCCCGACGGGCCGTCCACTGTCATTGACCAGGAGCACGCGGCGACGCGTGCTCCTTTTTTGTTGCTCTACGGGCTTTCCCTCTTTTGTGATCGAAATGCCACACTATATCCTGTGAGCGGCCTGGACCGGCCGCGCGGGTGCCGGATGAGGGCCCGCAATCCGTAAAGGCGTCCTGCTTCGGGGGATGGCCTGATCTGGAGGTGACAGATGAATTTCGAGAAATACACGGAACGCGCGCGAGGATTCGTGCAGTCGGCGCAGACCTATGCGATCGGCCAGTCCCATCAGCAATTTTCGCCGGAACACCTGTTGAAGGTGCTGCTCGACGATCCGGAAGGCATGGCCGCCGGTCTGATCGAGCGCGCCGGCGGGCGCGTCAAGGATGCCGTCCTTGCCAATGAGAAGGCGCTTGCCGGCATTGCCAAAGTGTCGGGCGGCTCGGGTCAGCTTTATCTGGCGCCGGCGCTGGCGCAGCTCTTCGACCAGGCAGAGAAGATCGCAGACAAGGCGGGCGATTCCTTCGTCACGGTGGAGCGGCTGCTGCTCGCGCTTGCCATGAGCAAGGAGAGCGAGGCCGGCAAGGCACTGGCCGCTGCCGGCGTCACGCCGGCAAGCCTGAACGAGGCGATCAACGCCCTGCGCCAGGGCCGCACGGCCGACAGCGCCTCGGCGGAAAGCCAGTATGACGCCTTGAAGAAATATGCCCGCGACCTGACCCAGGCAGCCCGCGACGGCAAGCTCGATCCGGTCATCGGCCGCGACGACGAGATCCGCCGCACCATTCAGGTCCTGTCGCGCCGCACCAAGAACAACCCCGTGCTGATCGGCGAACCCGGCGTCGGCAAGACGGCGATCGCGGAAGGTCTCGCGCTTCGGATCGTCAACGGCGACGTGCCGGAGAGCCTTAAGGACAAGAAGCTTCTGGCGCTCGACATGGGCTCGCTGATCGCCGGCGCGAAGTATCGCGGCGAGTTCGAGGAGAGGCTGAAGGCGGTTCTGTCGGAGGTGCAGGCGGCGGCCGGCGGCATCGTGCTGTTCATCGACGAGATGCACACGCTGGTCGGGGCCGGCAAGGCGGATGGCGCGATGGATGCGTCCAACCTCCTGAAGCCTGCGCTTGCGCGCGGCGAGCTGCATTGCGTCGGCGCGACCACGCTCGACGAATACCGCAAGCATGTGGAAAAGGACGCGGCGCTCGCCCGCCGGTTCCAGCCCGTGTTCGTCTCCGAGCCGACGGTCGAGGACACCATCTCGATCCTGCGCGGCATCAAGGAGAAATACGAGCTGCACCACGGCGTGCGCATCACCGACAGCGCGGTGGTCGCGGCCGCGACGCTGTCCAACCGCTACATCACCGACCGGTTCCTGCCCGACAAGGCCATCGACCTGATGGACGAGGCGGCGAGCCGGCTGCGGATGCAGGTCGACAGCAAGCCCGAGGAGCTCGACGAGCTCGACCGTCGGATCATCCAGCTCAAGATCGAGCGCGAGGCGCTCAAGAAGGAGACGGATGCCGCGGCCAAGGACCGGCTCGACAAGCTCGAGGGCGAGTTGGCGGATCTTGAGGAAGAGGCCTCGGCGCTGTCTGCCCGCTGGCAGGCGGAAAAGCAGAAGCTCTCGTCCGAGCAGAAGCTCAAGGAGCAGCTCGACCAGGCGCGCAGCGATCTGGAACGGGCACAGCGCCAGGGCGACCTCGGCCGGGCGGGCGAGCTTGCCTATGGCGTCATTCCCGATCTGGAAAAGGCCATCGCCGAGGCGGAAGGCCAGGACCAGGGCGGCGACATGGTCGAGGAGGCGGTCACCACCGACCACATCGCCCATATCGTGTCGCGCTGGACCGGCATTCCGGTCGACAAGATGCTGCAGGGCGAGCGCGAGAAGCTTCTGCGCATGGAAGACGAGATCGCCCGCCGGGTGATCGGCCAGCAGGAAGCGGTGCATGCGGTGTCCACCGCGGTGCGGCGTGCCCGCGCCGGCCTGCAGGACCCGAACCGGCCGATCGGCTCGTTCCTGTTCCTCGGCCCGACCGGTGTCGGCAAGACCGAACTGACCAAGGCGCTGGCGGAGTTCCTGTTCGACGACGAGACCGCGATGGTGCGCCTCGACATGTCGGAATACATGGAGAAGCACTCCGTCGCCCGCCTGATCGGCGCGCCTCCGGGCTATGTCGGCTACGAGGAGGGCGGTGCGCTGACCGAGGCGGTTCGCCGGCGGCCCTATCAGGTCGTTCTCTTCGACGAGATCGAGAAGGCGCATTCGGATGTGTTCAACGTGCTGCTGCAGGTGCTGGACGATGGTCGCCTGACCGACGGTCAGGGCCGCACGGTCGACTTCCGCAACACGCTGATCGTGATGACCTCGAACCTGGGTTCGGAGTTCCTCACCGCTCAGGCCGAGGGCGAGGATTCCTCGATGGTGCGCGATCAGGTGATGTCGGTGGTTCGGGCGCATTTCCGCCCCGAGTTCCTCAACCGGCTGGACGACCAGATCCTGTTCCACCGGCTGCAGCGCAACCAGATGGCGGCGATCGTCGACATCCAGCTGAACCGGCTGGAGCGGCTGCTCGGCGACCGCAAGATCGAGCTGACCCTCGACGAGGACGCCCGCATCTGGCTCGCCGACAAGGGCTACGACCCGGCCTATGGCGCGCGTCCGCTGAAGCGGGTGATCCAGCGTGAGGTGCAGGATCCGCTCGCCGAGCTGATCCTCGCCGGCAAGGTCGCCGACGGTCAGTCGGTGCGGGTGAGTGCCGGAAGCGACCGGCTGCTGTTCGAGGTGGCCGGCACGCAGAGCGAGGCCGCCTGACGCGAGCCGCCGCGGCTTCGACTGCGGAAAGGGGACGACCACCGTCCTTCAAAATGGAAAAGGCCCCGGACAGTCCGTCCGGGGCCTTTTTGTTTGCTGCCGGTCGTGATCGACGCCGGTGTGCGGTTGCGGGCTGCCCTGCTGTCAGGGGCGCTCTAGCGAGGCGACGCGCGAGGGGCCGGCTGCGCGTTCGACCAGCGTGTCGATGCGGTCGCGCTCGCGGTTGAAGGCCTCGAGGATCTCGCCTTCCAGCACGCGGCCGCGCGGCAGGCGGATGCGCATCGGATTGACGAAGCGGCCGTTGACCTTGACCTCATAGTGCAGATGCGGGCCGGTCGACAGGCCGGTGGAGCCGACATAGCCGATGACCTGACCCTGGCGCACGCGCATGCCTTCGCGAATGCCGTTGGCGAAATTCGTCTGGTGGCTGTAGGTCGTGGTGTAGCCGTTGGCGTGCTGGATCTCGATGCGGCGGCCGTAGCCGGAGACCCATTTCGCCCGGCTGATCACGCCGGCGCCGGCGGCCATGATCGGCGTGCCGCGCTGCGCCGACCAGTCGACGCCGTTGTGCATGCGCATCGTGCCGACGATGGGATGCTTGCGCATGCCGAAGCCCGAGCGGTAGCGCCCGCCCGACAGCGGCTTGCGCATCAGGAACTTCTTCGCGCTCTTGCCGGTCTCGTCGTAGAAATCGACAACCCCGTCGTCCGGCGTGCGGAAGCGGTAGAAGCGGCGGGTGGTGCTGCGGTTGGTCAGCGCGGTGTAGAGGATTTCCGCCGGCACGTCGGCATCGTCCTGCTGGAGGCCGTAGAAGACCTCGAAGGAATCGCCCGGCTTCACCCGCGACTTGAAATCCACGTCGAAGGAGAAGATCCGCACCAGATCGGAGATCAGGTCCTTCTCGACGTTCTGTTCCAGCGCCGTTTGATAGAGACTGTCGTAAAGCGTCGGCGTGGTGCCGGCATAGCCGACCCGGTCGGCCTCGGCGAACGCGTCCGGCAGGAAGGTATCTGGAGCCTCGGCGGCGACGAACTCGCCGGTGTCGGAGCGTGCGACCGTCGCCTGGTGATCGGTGTCGGTGTAGAGGCTGATGCGCTGCGGCACCATGCTTTCGGCCGCAGCTGCGCTCGGCGCCATCGCCAGTCGGATGCGCTGTCCGGTGTCGACGCCGGCGATGTTGAACTCGCGCTCGAAGGCTTCGATGATCGCGTCGGCCTCTTCCTCGCCCGCGGCGTTTTCCAGAAGCACCTCGCGGAAGGTCCGCTCTCCCGAAATCGGGATGATCTTTTCTTCCATGCCGGCGAAGGCATCCGTCGTGTCGCTCTTGGAGACGAAGGACACGTTTTCCGGCGTGATCCGCACATTGAGCCGGGACAACTCGGGCTGCTGCGCCAGGTTGAAGTCGAAGCGGCCCGGATCGATCACCGGTCCGGCCACGCTGTCGATGGCATTTCCCGACAGGAAGCGCGCCGACTGGCGCACGATCTGCTCGATCTCGACATCCTGAAGTCCGGCGTTGGTGATCGCCAGCGGGTTGTCGACGGGAAAGTCGCTGACACTGATCGAGACTTCGCCCTCCACCCGCGCATCGTAGACGGCATCGCTGACCGCGCGTTCGGGAAGGACGTTGTTGTCGGAGAAAAGCTTGATCGGGTTGAACGGCGGAATGTCGGCAGCCGTCTCGCGCGACGCGCGGGTCGCGAGCGTCGCGGTGACAAGGGCGAAGGGGCGCACCTTGATATGGTCGCGGTCGCCGACCCGGTGCACGGTGGAGACGGGGATCACCTGGCGGGTGGAATATTGTGCCGCCGCACGGATCACCCGGTCGCCCTTGGCCGATCCCCGGCCGATGGTCCCGGGCGAGGCGATGCCGTCATCGCCGCGCACGGGTGCGGCCGAGACCTGGTACTGGCCGTCGAGGGCGGCGAACAAGGCCCCGCCCATCAGGGTGACCGAGGTCAGGCCCGTCAGGACGGAGCCGGTCAGCCAGCGAATGCTGACCCGCCGCCGATCCGGAAGCTGCGCACGTTCGTCATAGACCATGAGCGGCGGTTCATCCCCGAGATCAACGCCGTCGCGATCGATATGCCTTCCGCTTTGCTGCATGATGCCTTGCTCAATCCATTCTTTCCTGGCGCCCCGCCCGACCGGGGCGCCGTCAAACCGTCTTGTCTTCAGACCGCCGCAAATCGCCGCTGTCGCGATATCGATCCGCCGGCGGATCGCGATGTCCCGCAAAGCCGAGACACGGCGGGTCGTTTCCGGATGCGGCGAAGCCTGCGCCCGAGCGGGATCGCATCCGCGCGCCGGCTTACCATAGGCGTCCCGGTGGACAGGAGCAATTCGGCGTATTTATGGCGCGCGCCCGCGTAAGGGGGAGATCCGGCCCGGCAATCGCCCTCGGTTCCGCTCTCAAGACCCAGACAGGGTGTCGGACCGCGAGGATGTGATCCCACCCATATGCATGTGTCCCGGCCGGAAGAGAGGAAGGCAAGAGAGAAGGGGGGGGAATGAGGGGCGTAAAACTGGCAGGATTTCATGACAGGGAGATTGCAGGAGCAGCGCGGTCGCGCCGGCGAAACCGGCCTTTTGCTGGTTTGCGTTGGGGTTGATTTGTATGATTTTGGTTTGGGTATTTTGCGTCTGTGGATTGTTAGTATGTTGATTTGTTTTGTTTTTTTGTTGTTTTGGGGTTTTGTTTTCCCCAG
>MDTG01217414.1_pt1 | contig 40823 bp, 42 predicted proteins | sample 811421 | NCBI WGS metagenome assembly MDTG01 (sample SAMN05326645, study PRJNA326480) | marine metagenome | isolation source: seawater | place: Pacific Ocean: South East | collected 2011 | reverse complement strand
GATCAAAGATATGGTGTAGACATTGTCAGGAAAGCTCTTTCAGCTCCTTTAAAACAAATAGCTCAGAACTCTGGATTTGATGGAGCTGTTATTGCTGGCAAAATCATAGAGAGTAAAGATAATTCTCATGGTTTTGATGCACAATCAGGTAAATTTTGTGACTTAGTTAAAGCAGGTATTGTAGACCCGACTAAGGTTGTGAGAACTGCCCTAATCGACGCTGTTTCTGTTGCTGCACTTTTAACAACAACAGAGGCTATGATTACAGATAAACCAGAAGATAAGTCTTCAGCTCCTGCAATGCCCGATATGGGTGGCATGGGTGGCATGGGTGGCGGCATGCCTGGAATGATGTAATTTTTTATTTATATTTATTAAAAAGGCCTGAATTTTTCAGGCCTTTTTTTTTGGATTAAAATAATAAATTGATTAATATATTTATTAAAAGATGTCTAAAAAATTAAAATTGGCAATAGGATCTGATCATAATGGATTTACTCATAAGAATTACTTATTAAAAAACTTAAGACAAACATACGATATCATTGATGTTGGTCCATATGAATTAAGTAAAGTTGATTATCCTGATATAAGCTATCAGCTATCTAAATTAATCGAAAATAATTACATTGATAAAGGTATTTTAATTTGTGGTACAGGTGTTGGAATGAGTATTAGTGCAAATAGAAATATCCATATTAATGCCGCTTTAGTACAGCATTTGGTTGGAGCAGAACTCTCAGTCCAACACAATGATGCAAATGTACTTTGCCTTAGTTCTTGGGTTAATTCTGAAAAAAGAAATCTTTCAATTTCGAAAAAATGGCTAGAAACAAAGTTTAAGGGTGGAAGACATGTTAAGCGTTTATCAAAAATTACAAAAAAATATAAGGTTTCCTTAGTATCAGGTGTCTTTGATTTACTTCATCAAGGACATATTGAATTATTAAAGTACGCAAGCACAATTGCTGACAAAACTATTGTTTTAATCAACTCTGATAAATCTGTGAGACGAATTAAAGGTAAATTTAGACCTTTGATGAATGAAAAAACACGAAAAAAAATTTTAGAGTCATTTAATTTTGTTGATGAAGTCATTATATTTAATGAGTCAAGCCCGGGTCTTCTTATAAATAAAATCAATCCAGATTTCTTTGTTCGTGGCTCTGAGCATTCAAAAGAAGAAATCAGAAGAAGAGATAATTTAGATAAAAAAATAAATATAAGGATTTATCCAATTAAAAATGATTTATCTACCACAAATATGATTAATAAAATTAAGAAATTAAAATTTTTTAAAAAATCAGATTTTTTAGATAAATTATAAATTTTGACAAAAAAAATATCCATTATTGGCGACTTAATTATCGATGAAGATAAATTTTTAAAAAATATTGGAACATCACTAGAAACCCCAAATTTAAAAGGACATTTATCAGAAACTAAAACAAGAATTGGTGGAGCTGGGAATATTCTATCTTCTTTAAATGAACTAGGTCATAAACCTTATTTATTCAGCATAATTGGTAAAGATTATTATGAATTAGTTAGTAAAAAACTTTCTTTTAATGGATCTTTAAAAAAGGTAAATAAAAATTCCACGATAAAGACAAGATATTGGGGAAATTCTTATAAATTACTTCAGGTAAATCAAAATTTGATCGTATCAGACTCTGAAAAAAAAAAATTAATAAAGGACTCTTTAGGTATCATATTCAAAAATAAAATAAGCAAATTAATCATTTCAGATTATGATAACATTTTCTACTCAAGTGATTTAATTAAATTATTTTATAAAAAACTTTTTACCTATGACTATAAAAAAATCGATATATATATTGATAGCCAATTTTCATCAACATTTAGGAATAATAAATTTAATTATTCTAATTACTATATATTTAATCTTAGAGAATATAAGGAAGTATGTAGAAGTTTTATGATTGATGATAAATTAAACGATCAATCATTAAAAAAAATTATGAAAAAACTAAATATTCAAAATCGTATTATTGTAAAATTAGGTAGCAAAGGATCTTTGTCTTTTGATGGTATAAATATTTATGAGAGTAAGTTAAAGAACAAAAAACAGATACATGATACTTCTGGTGCAGGAGATTATTTTTTGGCAGCATATGTTTCTTCAAATGATAATGAATACAATAAACTAAAATTTTCAAATAATTTTGCTTTTAAAAAAATACTTTAAATATGTTTGGAAAAAAATTATCTGACATCAATACAAAGAAAAATCATAAATCAGATTACTTTAGTAAAAGTGGATTAATAGCTCATAATAAAAATTACTCTTTTTATATGAAAAAAAAATTAGAGGGATTTTTTAATTCCACTAATGAATATTTCTTATTAGAGTTTAATGATCGTAATTACAATCAATTTAATTATTATCGAATAAAACCAAATAATAATTTTTTATATAAAAAAAACTTAATATATTTTTTATTTAGCAAAAATAAAATCTTTCTAAAAAAGTCTAGATCAAAAACAATTATTTTGAATAAACATAAGATTCAATCAATAAAAAATAAATATTGGGGAAGTATTTTGACACTATTTAATTCAAAAAAATTAAACCTCGCAGCCAAAATTATTTATATGAATAAAAATACTCAAAGTAGTTTGGAGTATCATTTAAATAAGTCAGAAAGTTACTTTATCTTAGATGGAAAACTAACACTAGGATTAAGATACGGAAGAGCTAAACAAAGTATTCTTAATTTAAATAAATACAATTCATTTGACATGTCACCTGGCATAATGCACATGAGAATTGCTAAGCTAAATAGTGTTATAGTTGAAGTTTCATCTTTTGATCATGACTCAGACTCCAACATAGTCGAAGATGGAAAAAAATTTAAATTTAGCTTGAGATAATTTTTTTATCACTTATTAAATATCTATGAAATTATTATTAGATACAGCAGTTTTGTCTGAGATTAAAAAATATATTAATTATACATATATTGGAGGAGTCACTACAAATCCTTCACTACTCTCAAAAATCGATTTTTCAACCTATAAAAATGATTTACATGAAATTCGTAAATTATGTGAGGCTAGTAATAAGAGTCTCAGTTTAGAAGTTTTCTCAGAGAAGTCAGAGGCTATTTATAATGAGGCAATTTCTATTTATGAGGAATTTAAATTCCCAAATCTATATATTAAGATACCAATTGATTCTGCAAATATTGATGTTATCCAAAAACTTGAGTCGCAAGGAATTAAAATAAATTGCACTTGCGTTTATACTCTTGAACAATCTTTACTTCTCTCTTTGATGAATACATCAATAATTTCTATCTTTTATAATAGAACAAAAGATAAAGGTAATGACCCAAATAAAATAATATCTGACTTAAAAAAGTTTATTGACGATAATAACTCGAAAAGCAAAATAATTACCGGCAGTATTAGGAAAATAGATGATGTTTCACAATCTCTTATGAATGGTACTGATTATGTAACCCTAAGCACTAAAATCATTGAAAAATGTTTTAATGACGAGGGTAGCAAAGAGTCTATTAATCAGTTTTTGGAAGATTTGCAAAATTGGCAAAAAAAATAAAAAAAACCTTACAAAATAATTGCTTAGAACTTTGTAATCAAATTTACCAAAATAATTTGTCTGTCAACTCTTTTGGCAATGCAAGTGTTTATGACGATGAAGAAAAACTAATTTATATTAAACCCTCTGGATTAAATATTAATAATTTAACTAACAAAAGTATCTCAGTTGTGGATATTGAAAATGATAAAGTCATAAATGGTTTAAAGCCAAGTGTTGATTACCATTTTCATAAATCAATATATAAGTCTAGTTTTGGTTACAACTCTATTATTCACACCCATTCAACATATGCCACAATATTAGCTCAACTAGATATACCGCCTTATTGTATTGGAACAACCCATGCTGATTATACATTATCTGATATACCTATTACCAGAGAACTTAAAATTAACAATAAATACTCCAATTATGAAAATGAACTTAGTAGCTCAATTATTGAAACCCTAAAAAGACAACATAATAATTTTCCTTTTATACTAATAAAAGATCACGGATCTTTATCTTTTGGGGTAACTTCAAAAGAAACAATAGATCGATCAATTGCATTAGAATTCATATCAAAAATATTCTATTTATCTACTCTGAGTAATAAGAATAAATTAAAAAAAAATATAAAAACAAAAAAAGTTTTCAAATATCACTACAATAGAAAAAACTCCTCAAAAAAATTTTACGGCCAATAATTATTAATGGCAAATTATCTCAATAATTCGATATATGTACTTATTGTTCTAATTCCTTTCTTTTTAGTTACAGGGAATTTTCTAACTGATTTAGCTGTTAGCTTATCGGGTTTTCTTTTTTTGATTTATTGTCTGACTCAGAAATATTTTGATTTATTTAAATTAAAAATAATTCAAATTTTTTTTTTATTTAATATTTATCTAATAATCAGCACTTTTTTATCATCTTATATGCTTTTCTCTATAGAAAGTTCATTATTTTATTTTAGGTATACTTTTTTTATGTTAGCTGTAATTCATATACTGAATATTTCTAAAAGTTTTGAGATTGTATTTTACAAAATTTTATTTGTAACAGTCTTATTAGTAGTCTTAGATGGGGTTTTTCAATACATCTTCGGTGTAAATACTATTGGAATTGAAAAACCTGGCAATAGATTAAATGGATTTTTCAATGATGAATGGGTCATTGGTAGTTATGTCGCTAGACTTTTACCTTTAATTATTGCCAGTATTGAAATTTTATTTAAAAATAATGTACACAAAAATAAAATATTTTTATTTGTATTAGTTATTTGTGACATATTAATTTTCTTTTCTGGAGAAAGGACAGCTTTTTTCTTAGCTGTAATCTTTAATATTTTATGCTTAATCTATGCATCTGATTTGTTAAAAACTAGATTAATAGCTCTAATGCTATCATCGTTAGTCATTTTTATTTCATTGACTCTAGATGAGAATCTAAAATACAGAACTATTACTCAAACTCTGGAACAATTTGGATTAATGAAATCTGATAAACTCAATATTTATTCACCTCAGTATGAAGCTCATTACATTACCGCTTACAAAATGTTTCTAGATAAGCCAATTATTGGTCATGGACCAAATACATTTAGAAAGGTTTGTAATTTTGACAGTTATGCAACAGGAGATTATGGTTGTTCTACACATCCTCACAATTATACCGCACAATTATTATCTGAAACTGGTATCATTGGTTTTTCATTCTATCTTGCACTAATGTTGTGGTTGTATTACTTGATGTTTAAATCTTTTTTAAGACGCCATTATAGCAATCAAATAAGAATATTTAATTTGATACTAATTGCCGTGGTAATATGCACTCTACCTTTTGCACCTTCGGGAAGCTTATATAATAATTGGTTACCTGTATTTTATTACTTACCCCTTGCTTTTCTAATTCAAAAATATAAGAAATTAAGTATCCAATAAATTTAAAATCATGTTTTTCAAAAAACCCTTTGTTGACAAAAAAAAATTTACATCAATCAATATAACTTCTGAACCCCTATATGGTCTCTCAAAAGATATTGAATATTGTAAAAATTGTTTAATGTCCAATCAAAGGCCTAATATGTGCCCAGAGCACTTTCATACGAAGGAAAAGGCAAAGTCAATTATTAAGTTTACTGATGGAATTTGTGATGGATGTCTACTCAAAGACAAAAAAGATAATGAAATTGATTGGGAAGAAAGAGAAAGAGAGCTAAAAGTTTTACTTAATAAGTATAGAAGTAACAATGGAAGCTACGATGTGCTATTACCTGGATCAGGTGGAAAAGACTCGTTTTATGTAGCACACATTCTCAAATTTAAATATGGAATGAATCCTCTAACCTGTACTTTTGCCCCTAATATTTATACAGAATGGGGTTTAAAAAACTTTTACAGTTGGCTTGAAGCAGGTTTCAACAATTATAAATTTACTGTTGATATTAAAGTTCATAAATTAATTACAAGAATTTCTCTTGAAAATTTACTACATCCTTTTCAACCTTGGATATTAGGCCAAAAAAACTTTCCTACTAAATTTGCAAAATTAACAAAGATACCTCTTATATTTTATGGAGAAAATCCAGCAGAGTATGGCAATCCTAATGACAAGTATTACGATGATATGCTTATGGAGTGGCATGCTTGTGATAATTTGGATAATGTTTATATTGCAGGTCTACCAACAAGCGAACTTTCAAAAAAATTTAAATTAGTTAACTCAAATCTAGAACCATATTTACCTTTAACATATAAAGAGTTTAAAGATAACAACTTAAAATGTGTTGCATTTAGTTATTTTAAAAAATGGCATCCACAAGAAAATTATTACTATACTGTCGAAAACTCTAATTTTATTACCTCTCCAGAGAGAACTGCTGGTACATACTCTAAATACAGTAGTATTGATGATAAAATTGATGATTTGCACTATTACACTGCAAAAATAAAATTTGGTATAGGTCGAACACACTATGATGTTGCTCAAGAAATTCGTTCAGGAGATCTTACTACTTCTGAGGGTAAATCATTAATAAATAAATTTGATGGAGAATATCCTAAAAGGTTCGAAAAAGAAATTTTTGATTATTTGTCTTTAGATAACGAGCAATATAAGGATATTCAAACTGAGTTTGAAGTTTTAAAAATGGATAGAGATTATTTTGATAATCTTTGCGACTCATTTAGATCACCACATTTGTGGAGATTTTCAAATAAAGGTTGGAGTTTAAGGAAAACCATTGATAGTTAATAATAAAAAAAATGAGATTTCTTATAATAGACACTAAATCTTGTAACATTTTTAAATATAAAAATTTATTTACAAAACTAGGTTTAGAATTTGAAATAATCACTAAGCCCAAAATCACAACAAAAAATGACTTCTTAATACTCCCTGGTGTTGGTAATTTTGGTTTTTTTGTCAGATCTATCGAAAAAAATGATTTGAAAAATATGATTTTAAATCATACTAAGCATAATTTTTTCCTATTAGGAATTTGTGTTGGGATGCAATATTTATTCAAATCTAGTGAGGAGGATATTTCGGCTAAAGGATTAGACTTAATTAAAGGTAATGTAAAAAAAATAACATTAACAAAAAAAATACCAATTATCGGAAATTATAAAATTTTACCTAGTGAAGATAATAAATACGATTATATCGATAAAAATAATAAATTCTTTTTTGCGCATTCATACTATTGTCAAATAAATCAAAAAACAGACACATGTTATTACAATAATATTAATAGTTTTAATTACTTATCATCTTTCAGAATTGGTAACATAATTGGTGCCCAATTTCATCCTGAGTTAAGTGACAAGAATGGTATTAAATTTTTTAAGAATATATCGAAATTAAAATGCGAATAATAGCTAAGATTGATATCAAAAATGATTTTGTTATTAAAGGTATAATGTATGATGGTACAAGGAAAATTTGTAAATTAAGAGAATTAATAGGCCACTTTAACAATTTCAAAATTGAAGAACTAATTCTCACTAATTTTGTTAGTTCACTTTACAGTTACGATGAATTTATGCCTACAATACAAGAACAGTTCAAAGATGTTTTTCTACCAACAACCATTTCAGGTGGAATTAAAAATGAGGAATTCGTTGACACTCTTTTTAAAAACGGTGCTGATAAAATTGCACTTAACTCGATTTTGTTTGATGACTTTAATTTGGTAAAAATAATTATCAAAAAGTACGGTTCTCAAGCTCTGTCATCTTGTGTTCAAACAAAAAAAATTGATGGTAAATGGGTTGTTTTTAAAGATATGGCAAGACATAGCACAGGTATTGAATTAAAGAGTTGGGTCAAAAGGTTAGAGAATAGTGGATTTGGAGAAGTCAATATCATTAACGTTGATCGAGACGGTACACTTAAGGGTATAGATTTTTCTCTAATAGATGAAATTCCGCTTATTTCAATCCCAGTAATTATTTCAGGTGGCTTGAACAATTTAAATGATATAAATATTCTAAATAAGTTTGAAAATATTTCAGGAGTAGGGTTTTCTTCACTTATTTACAAAGACATCAGAAAAAATAAGTTATAGTAATGTTAAAAAAATTTTTACTTTATTTTTTAAAACCTATTCCACATTACTCCAACGTAGTAATCTTAAATTTATTCGGTTTTCAAATAATTAGGTTTTTAATTTTTCGTTTTTATATAGGAACGAAAAAGGCTTTATATAAAAAACTTCATCATAAAAAATTTAATATTTTAAAAAAAGAATATGAAATTTTACTTAATAAGCTTGAGAAAGATGGTTGTATTACAATTGAAAATATTTTTTCTGAAGAAGATTTTGATATAATATCCAATTTAACTAATCGTATCTCAGACGAAAATTTAATTGAATATAAGGATGACGCATCTAAGTCTCCTGTATTTAAGTATTATAATCTAAATAGTAATCAGCTTGAAAAATTTTTTGACTCAAGTATCTTCTTATCAAAAATAAAAAAAAATAAAGTTATTTCTGATCTTTTTTTTTTACTAAACTATTCAAACTTAGAAAACAATATGATTTCATTCCAAAAAATAAAGCCTGTAGATTTAGAAAATCAGGGGCATATAAACTCTCAATTACACACAGATAGGTTTTATAAGTTTCATAAATTTTTTATTAGCATTAACGATGTTAAAAAAGAAAATGCAGCCTTTAAATATTGTAAAGCCTCACATAAATACTCGCTTAAAAAACATTTTTTCGAATACCAGGGGAGTATATTTGAAAGTTTTAATTCCTTATTCAAATATTTCTTTCCAATATTAAAATTTGATAGATATTTAGTAAAAGATTATTTGAAATTGAATGTTAGTAATATTGAGTCTCATAAAAACTCTCTAATTATAGAAAATGGTAGTGGATTCCATGCTGCTGGTGAATTTGAGGACATAAAAATGGATAGAAAATATATTCGTATTAATCCTTTAAATGCAAATCACTATTATTATCTTCCATTTGCTTTATATGTTTTAAATTTTCGTAAGAAACTTAAATAACTATGAAAATCAATATAATTATTGATAGTCCTAGAAGAGACTTACGAGGGCATTTATTCTTAGCATCAATTTTATCAAGAAAATATGATGTATATTTAATTTACAATTATCATCTATTTGAAATTTTCTTAAATAAACCAGATTTGGTAATTTTTCATAACTGTAGACCTATGCATCATCAATATTTAAATATCTGCAAAGACATAGGAATAAAAACCGCTATTCTCGATACAGAAGGCGCTCAACTCGGTCCTAACAACGAAGATTTGAAATATTTTGCTTCAGTAGTAAAGGACTCTTACTATCTTTATGATTTGTATTTTTTATGGGGGCAAAGACAACTATTAGAAATTGAAAAAAACTTAAACAAAGACCAATTGAATAAAAAATTTTTTATAACCAACAATCCAAGATTTGATTTGTATAAAAAAGAGAATAGAAAATTTATAAAAATTATAAAAAAAAATACTAAAATAATAGTTTTTAACACCAACTTTGCATGGGTATCACCAAGATATACATCTATAAAACAAGAATTAGATGTTGGTGTCAGTGAATTCTATAACGACACAAAAAAAGCTTATATTAAATTAGAGTCTGAGAGAAAACTATATTATAGATTTATAGACACAATTGAATATGTATCATCAAATTTTCCAGACTTTAAAATAATTATAAATCCTCATCCATTTGAGTCAAATCTTCAATATAAAAAAATATCAAAAAAATATAAAAATATTTTCGTCTTCAGAGATATTTTCTTACCAAAACTTCTTTTAAATGCTGATTATATTATTTCGTACAATTGCCAAACATGCGTTGACTCATTTTTTTTAGATAAAAAAACTATTTCTATTAATTATATAGATGAAAATAATTCACTAAGTGATTATTTTAGAGAAATTTGTTTAAATGTAGAAAAAAAAGAAAATCTATTTAGTATAATGTTAAATCAAGATCAAGATAATTACAATTTAGAAAATTTTAATATTAAACATTTATTTGAAAATAAAAATGCTGCTGATGAAATATACAATATTATAGATAAATTTTTTAAAGATAATGGTATATTAAAAAATTATAATTTTAAAAATAAACTAAAATTATTAAAGTTAATTTTTTTTAATAAAGGAAATTCAGGATATAGAGTTAAATTAAAATTATTTTATTTATCAGGGTTAGTTAAGTTAATATTGATATTTTTATTTGGTCTAAGAAGGTTTTTTGAAATAAAAGCTTTATTTTTAAACAATTATAAAACCAAAAAAACTAATATTAATTTTATTAATTCTAATATTGAGCTTTATTGTACTAGTAAATTTATTGTGGAAAATCCTAAATCCCAAATTTTCAAAATAATTTTTGGAAATTTGTCATCTTTCAAAATTATTAGAAAATCTTAATTGTAATATTTTTTGAATAATTTTTTTGAAAACTACATATAAAGGATATTTGATTTTATTTTTTTTTAAAACTTTGTACGTCTCAATATTTGAATATAATATCCCTTTAAAATTTGTACTTGCTCCTCCAGCGTGCATTTGTACTAAATAATCGTTTACTATTTTTATTGAATTATTATGAATATCATTAAATATTCTGATCATGAATTCAATATCTGATGCAATTTTATAACTTTCATTAAAAACACCTAATTTTTCATATATTTTTTTTTTTACAATTAATCCTGTGTGGGGTGGCAGTTTACATTTAAATGCATCGATATCATCTAAGTCATTGATTTTCCATGATCTATAATAATTCTTAGATTTAATTTTTATTCCAAAAATTAGTATATCATAATTTTGAATAGCATAGCTTGCTGCTTTTTTAAGAATATCATTACAATATAGCTTATCATCAGAGTGAAGTAATATTATGTATTTACCTCTTGATTGTTTTATTCCATAATTTAATGCACTATAAATTCCATTATTTTGATTATAAAAAACTTTTCTTTGAATACGATTATTCTTATCCAATAAGTTATCTATTTTAACTTTATCACTTCCATCTACGATTAAATGTTCAAAATTATTAGCTATTTGATCATTAACAGATTGTAAATTTTTTATAAATATATCTTTTTTAGGGTTTTTTGTTGCAGTAATAATAGAGAACATCATCACTTTTTTGTTATATAAAAATTCTCTATAACTATTAAGTCCATATCAGTTCTCAAGAATAAATTGATAGCCTCATTGGGATTACATACAATAGGTTCATTCTCATTTAAAGATGTATTAAGTAAAAGAGGAACGTTAGTTTTTTTATAAAAACTATTTATTAGGTTGTAATATTTAATATTATCATCTCTTTTTACTGTTTGTAACCTGCCAGTTCCATCCCTATGAGTTATTGCAGGTACAAGTTCTTTTTTTTCGTTTTTTATTTTGAAAACTTTTGACATGTAGGGAACATCAATATCATTTTCGAACCAATCTGAAACGTGTTCACGTAAGATTGATGGCGCAAAGGGCCTAAACATTTCTCTAAGCTTAATTTTAGAATTAATCAGATCTTTGATTAAATTTGACCTTGGATCAGCAATGATTGATCTGTTACCAAGGGCTCTAGCTCCACACTCCATCTTTCCCTGGAACCAACCAATAATTTTTTGTTCAGTCAAGGAGGCAGTAACTTTATCAATTAGTATATCATCATTATAATAATTAAAGTTTATTTGATGAGCATAGTTAGTGAGTATTTTTTTTATTTCTTCATCACTGTAACTTGGTCCTAAGTAAGGAGATACAATTCGATTTATGTTTTTTTTGGAAAAATTGTTTAATTCATGATATTTGTAAATTGCAGATCCAATTGCACCGCCAGCATCACCAGGCCAAGGAGGAATGTAAACCTCTTCAAAATCAGAATTTTCTTGTATTTTTCCATTTGCCAATGAATTCATTGAGCAACCACCCGATAGTACTAGTCTTTTGAGATTAGTTTTTTTTTGAACAAATCTTATTAGTTTGAAATAAATATCTTCAAATATAAATTGCGCAGAATTTGATAAATTTATATATTTCTCATGAATATCTTTTGTATCTTTATTTTTTTCTATATTTAATAAACTTGATAATTTATGATTAAATAAATCTTTATAAATACTTTCACCATTTTTATTTCTATAAATTCCTTTCTTGTAGAAATCAAAATAATCTAAGTTTAATTTATAGATATAACTTTCGTCAAAATTAATTAAATTTTTAAGTTGGTTCTGAAATTCATTACGTCCGTATGCTGATAAACCCATTACTTTGTATTCATCACCATAATTGTAAAAGCCCATAAATTGCGTAAGACCATGATAAAATATACCTAATGAATGAGGAAAGAAAACTCTACCAAGTATATTTATTTTTTGTTTTGAAAAAATACCCCAACAGCAACTTGTAAAATCTCCAAAACCATCAATTGAAATAAATGAAGAGTCATCAAAATTACTGAAATATACTGAAGACGCAATATGACTTACATGATGATCTATTTTCTGAGCATAAAACAATTTTTTATTTATTTCTCTTTTTTGAGACTTATCAAAATATGATCTAATTCTTTCACTTAAAAAATTCAAATTGGGATTCAATATTGTAAATAATATTTTTTTTGAAATAAAATTTCTTGGATTTGAATTAATTGTAAAATAATCAATATCTTCTATTTTTAAGTTTTCAGAATTTAAACAGTATTCAATTGAATATTTAGGAAAACCTGCCCAATGCTTTATTCTTGTAAGTCTTTCCTCCTCAATAAATGACATTAATTTACCATCAACTAGTAAACAAGCTGAGCTATCAGGATGATAAGAGTTTAAACCAATTATTTTTGTCATTATTTAAAAATGAATCTTGCAAGTTTATAACCAGAATTTGAATTTAGATTATAAATAAATTTCTTTTTAGTCTTTATTCTGTTTAATGATTTATAATTTTTATTCTTTAAATAGTTTAAAATTAAGTACTTTAATTTTTCATTACTTTTCGCAACACTTATTGCATTTGTTTTAAGTAGTTCATCATAATGTTTCCAGCTGTAATAAAAATCAATTTTATCATAAAAATTTTCAATAACTTTATTATCATAGCATATTGATATATTAGGTGTATTGAAATATATGGAGTCAATTGATGTAGTAGAAAAACAATTTATTGTAATATCAGAAGAACTTAATACTGATATAAAATCTTCATCATTAACTTTATTAAAATTTGACAAGTCTGCCAAATCAGCTAGGTAAAAATTACCAGGTTGATTGATAACTAAATTATTTTTTTTATATTTTTTATTTTTTACCCATTCAGGTAAATTACCAGGATGCAGTCGTATAAATAAATTAACTTTTTTGTTACTACCCAAAATTTCTATTAAATTATCTACTATCTCTTTTTGGGATTTTACAAAAGCTGGAGAAGGACAAAAAAAACTCACTAAATACTTTCTTCTATTTTTAAATAGTTTCATGATAAATTTATTTCTGTCAATATTTACATAATCTTTATAAATATCAAATTGAGGAATTCCAATTTTCTTTACTTCATTACTTTTATAATCATAAAGATTAATTAATTCTTTTTTTAATATTTGATTCCAACAATATAATCTCTCAAATTTAAAAGGAATTAATAATTTTGATGTAGGATTATCCCAACTATGAATTAAGCCCTCACTTCTTATTTTTAAAAGCTTGCACAAAAAGAGAATACTTTTATCTTGGGAGGCATGTGCATGACAGAAAATAACTTTTTTAGGTTTATATCTCAAAAAAATAAATAAATATTTGATCGAGAAACAGAAATAAAAAAAAAAATAAAATCTTTTTAGTAAAGCATAGAGGTATTTATTTGAAAAAAAATTGAATATAGAACCAAAAGCTAGTTTGTAATCATCAAGAATATAATTCGAAGTACCAAATCTTAATTTTTCTTTTATTAAATGTAAGGTTTGTAAGTCATATGATTTTTTATTATTTTTCATATAATAACTAGTGTAATGAGAGGAGTGAAGTCTATATACAAATCTAATTAGTTTAGATAAAAGGCTATATTTGAAATTTTTTTTAAATCTTTTACCAAAAAACTTACTTCCTTCTTCATAGTTTATGTCAAAGTTTGATAGTGTTATTACTTCTTTTTTGTGAATATAGTCTGGAAATGTGCTACCCATAATATTTCTAGCAGACATACCATATGGTATTGAAATAAAGATCATTATTAATTTTTAAACATTACAAGTGATAAGGCAATCATAGGCAATAAATACAAACTCAAAAGATTATTTTGGCTGAGACCTCCTACGAAGATTAAAGCAATAACTGATGAGTAAACTAATTTGGAGTCAAATAAATTGTTAATTTTTTCAAAAAGAAACGCATACATAATTATTGCACCTAGTCCAAGTGTTAAGAAGACCTCTAAAATATCGTTATGTGCGGATCCATCATAAAATAGTTTATACTCATGGCCAATAAAACCAAATATGCTTTTAAACTCAAAACCGTCTAAAAATCTAAAAAAAATTCTTGATCTTTCATCTAATGGAGTTATTTCTCCATAAAAATTATATATATAAGTTTGTGAAATTAAGAAAAATATTATTATAATATTTAAAAAAATTAAATTGATAAAAATAAAGTTTGTTATTTTTTGAAATTTAAAAATTTTAATAAAAGTGAAAATTGATAAAAAAGCAATTAAAGTTCCATATGCGGCTATATTGTTGTTAGTAGCTATATAAACAAAAGGCAATATTTGAATAAAACCGTTTAACAAATAATGAATATTTTTTCTAAAACTATTAATTCTATTAACTAATTGAAAATTAAAAATTGAACTCAAATAAAAGATATACAGAAAGTAAGTATCAAATTGATGATTTGAAAAAACATTAAAGAAAATTTTTTTTTCATCTAAGTAAAAAATGTAATTAAAAAACATTGATAGGATAGTTATTAAAAAAATAAAATTTAGAAAAGACACCATTAAGAATTTATTGATATAAAATTTTTTGAATAAATACTCAAAAAATATAAACAAATAAATGAAGTAGTTAATACAAAATAAAGTCTTTATATTTCTCATTGATATGATGTCCAAAAAAATGAAACTATAAACAATCAAAAAAATGCTATATAGAAAAATAATTATTAAATATTTATTTTTTAAAAATGCATAGTAAAATGAAGAGTCATATATAAATATAATACTTAAAATACTAACAGTAACGAAAGTTAAAGGAAAAACTAGTAATTTACCTGAATACCAACTGTCATATAAAACTACACTTTGATTGCCAAATTCTCTGACCAAATGAAATTTCATTAAATCAAAATCAAAAACAAAAAATATTGGAATAATTAAAGTGGCTAAAATAAATGAAATATATGTTGTTGAAGTTAAATTATTATTCACTATCAATATATATAAGAAACTTTATTTATTATGAAAGCAAATAAATATTTTATATTCTTTTTTCTTCCACTAATCTTAACTATTTTAATAAGTTTCTTTTCAACAAATAAGTTTTACTATTTTTCAAAAAGTTATTTAGCAAATAATCCAGAAAAAGGCGATATAATAACTTTAAATATGACACCAAATAAATTTGAGTGGTTATACATTGAGCATTTAGGGCAGAAAGAAAGAGATCAGATTAGAATTGAATTAGGTTCTTACTGTTCCAACAATTGGTGTAGATTCATTAAATTATTTATAACTGATGAGCGGTTTGTTTATTTTGATAATAAAAATATTGAATATCCAGGACTTAAAATAAGGTTCTATTTTAAAGAATTAAAAGATTTAGAAAAAATTATTGAATTTGAAAAAAATTATTATCATGGGTATTTCAAAAACCATACTAAGTCATGTATATCAAATGCATACAAACATACATTTATATTCCCCACACCTACTTACTTAAGAAGTACATGTTTACTCAAAAATGAAATCTCAGTTACAGAAGAAGAGATTAGTGTTGTTTATCGAATAAATCCCCTTATATTTATTTTTTTAACTTATATGAGTATTTTATTCATTTTTTATAATTTAAACTTCTTAATAAATGAAATTAGAAAAAAACACTCCTAGTATTTATTGCTTTCCCCAAGGAATTGGTGACTTTTTACATGTTTTAGACAGATTTTTATTAGGCCACCTTGAAAAGGATTACAATGATAAAGATATTTTTATTTTACAATATGATCAACAAAAAATAATCCTAAACTTTCTCATTAAAAAAAAAACTAATGTTTTTTTAACTACAGATATAAAAAAAAAACCATTAATTTTGTTTAAATTAATATTTAAAATCATTAAAAAAAAATTTAAGTTATTAATCATTGAGCCAAATATTTCTAAAAAAAAGTCATTATTTTTGTCTCTAATAACTAGGTATCAACAAAGATATACATCACTTGATAAAGATTTAAAATTTACAAAATTAAACAAAGTAACAAATTATGATATTATCTATAATCATATTCATCTATCAAAAAATAAACGAAGTTTGAGTGATTATTTTGTTAAATCTAAAAATTTAAATCAAAAATTTAATATTGGTATTTCTGCAGGAAGTGGTGAATTAGAAAAACACAAAAGATGGCCAAAAATATATTTTTCTGACTTGATTAATATTTTATTAAAATATGATAATAATGCTCATATTCATTTATATGGATCTGATAGAGAATATAAACTCAATAAAGATATTTATGATAAAGTTGATAACAAATATAAACATCAAGTTTTAATATTTAAAGATTTTGACATAATTAAATCACTAAATTCGATTAAAAATTTGGATTTATTTATAGCAAATGATAATGGGCTTTCGCATGCTGCACATTTAATGAATGTTAGGACGATTGCAATTTATGGACCAACAGACGAAAAAGATCATGGTACCTTCGAAAATAGGCACATTGTAAAAAAAAATATTGAATGTGCACCATGTTATCACAAGATGAGATTTGGTTGTGGTAATGAGCTATGTCTTAAAACTCTTTCCCCAGAATTTGTATTCAATAAATTTATGAATGTATTAAATTCTTAGAATGAAATACTGTTTTGATTTAGATGGAACACTATGTACTCAGAGAAATAGAGATTATGAAAATGCTTTACCAATCAAAAAAAACATAAAAAAAGTAAATGAGCTTTATAATAAAGGTGACACAATAATTATTTTTACCGCAAGGTATATGGGCAGAACACAAGAAAACAAAGATGAAGCTATTAAGTTAGGTTACAAATTTACTGAAAAACAAATAAATTCTTGGGGAATCAAGTATCATAAATTAATTTTTGGTAAACCTTTATACGATATAATAATTGACGATAAGGCATTGTTTTTCAATAAAAATTGGAGTAAATTTTTATGATCATAAAAAGAATAAATAATGACATAGATCATTATTTCAAAAATAAAAAAAATAAATTTTATTTTTTTCTTTTCTTATCAGCTATTTCCGCATTCTTAGAGCTACTCTCACTTTATTCAATAATATTTATTATTTACTCATTAGCTGGAAGCATCGGATTAAATTTAACCTTAGATATATTTTATATTTTAAGAAGTTTTGATGAAATATTTCTTTTAAAATGTGCAATTATTTTTTTAATATTAAAAAATATCATTTTTTTACTTTTTATATCTCTTTTAAGTAATTTTATTGGCAAATCTTTTACTGATTATATTAATAATTTTATTAGAAACATTAATTCTTTAAATTTCATGGATGCATTAAATTTAAATCAGTCAAAAATTATAAAGATGATACCAGTTCAATTAGAGGCAGTATTTTCAAAATACTTTTTTGGTTTATTTGTATTGTTGACAGATATTATTTCAATTTTGTTAGTATTTTTATTTTTATCTTTAGTTTACCCATATGAAATACTAACTATAATGTTACCATTTTTAATATTTAGCTATTTTATTTATACCTTAATAAAAAAAATTATTGAAATTCATAGTAAAAACAAAAATTTTTTATTTGAAAATATTATTAAAAATTTAAGATTAAATTTAATCTCTTACGATTATATTAGATTAACAAAACTTCGTTTTTTATTTGAAAATGATATTTATGAAAGTTTAAGTGGAATAAAAGATGCTGTTTCTAAAACTTATTTTTTCGTAAATTTTACTAGGTATTTTTATGAAATTGGAGCTATAATTTTGATTCTGTTGATTTTTTTAATTAATAGAGAGGATGGTGTTGTAAAGAATTTAGATTTATTAGTGGTATTAACTTCTGCATTTGTTCGAATATTACCAAATCTAGCAAGACTAAACTCATTGCTCTATTCATTAAGTAGTGTTAGTTCTGAGGTAAAAGAAATCCAAAATCAGTCTAACCAAATTTTCACCTCGGCATCAAATTTCCAACAAAAAACATTCCTTCATTTTGAAACAAACAATAAAAATATAAAAAAAGGAAAAGAGTTCTATTTAGAAAATTTAAAATTTAGTTATAAAAAAGATCAAAAAATTTTTGATAAATTTGATCTCAATTTTAAAAGAGGAAATGTTTATCTAATTTATGCACCCTCTGGTTCAGGTAAATCAACTTTAGGTTACATACTAAGTGGTTTAATTGAGCCTGATACTGGTAAAGTTTCATTAATATTAAACTCAAAAGAGTCAAAAAAAATTAATTATCTTCCTCAACATGACTTTATAATTAATACTACTATTATGGAAAATATAACTCTTTCAAAAACTTCAAGTATAAATAAAAAAATAAGAGAGAGTTTTGATTTTGCAAATTTAAATGATTTTTTAAGTGCAAGCAATTTGAATAAAGTAAAGATTAATGATTTTGGTAACAATCTATCTGGTGGACAAAGAAGAAGAATATCACTTGCCAGATTTCATTACAATAAGAGCCTAATAAACATAGTTGACGAACCAACAAATTCTCTAGACCAAGAAAATATATTAAAATTAATTAAAAATTTCAAAAAATTTTCGAAAGATTGCATTTTAATTATATTTACGCATGAAAAATTATTACTCAAAGATAAAAGTTTCAAAAATCTAACAATTAAAAATAATAAAATTGTACAAAAATAATTTAATATACACATTAATTCCAGCAAGGTCCGGTTCTAAAAGAATCAAGAATAAAAATATTAAATACGTTGGTGGATTACCTCTTATCGCATTTACTATCAATCATTCACTTAATTGTAAAATGATTGATAGGACGTTTGTATCTACAGATAGTAAGATTTATCAAAAGATTTCTACTAAATACGGTGCAGAAGCCCCTTTTTTGAGACCAAAAAAATTTTCTAAAAATCTTTCTACTGATTTTGATGTTTTTGATCATTTTTTAAAATGGATAAAAAAAAGGAATATTAATACTCCTGATTTAATAATTCATTTTAGACCAACATCTCCAAATAGAATTTTGAGTGACACAAATAAAGCAATTAAATTAATGTGTAATAATTATCTTAAATATGATTCTTTGAGGTCTATATCAAAAATAGAGAAAAAAATTCAAAAAATTTATAAATTTGAAAAAAATCTTCTAATTAAGAATATTACAAATTTTAGAAAAATTAGAAATGAATATGATGCTAATATGCCAGCTCAGTTATTAGGAGATTATTATATTCATAATGGTAATATTGACATAATCAAAACATCAACAATATCAAAACTTAAATCTGTTTCTGGAAAAAAAATACTTGGCTTTGAGTCAAATAAAAAAATTCATAATTTCGATATTGATAATTATGATGACTTATTATCTTTTGAAAAATATTTATCAAATAGTTGACTTAACAAATTGATATATAAAAATGCAAGTAGTATATAGCTTCCAAATCTATAAACTAATATAGGTGGATAATAAATTGTATATGTTACTTCACATATAATAATTAAAAATAATAATTTATAATTATTTCTTAAAGAAAATACAATACACACAAAACCAATTAAAAGATTGAGTATTATTAAAATTTTATTATTTGAAATATAACCATATCCAAATATTGAGACATTATTGAAAATAGCATTCTTAATTACCGATATGTGATTTTTATTAAAATTCATAAAATATTCTTCGCGTATTATTTGGGTATATTTGTCATTATTTGGACCGGCATCGATCAATTCTTTGTTGAATTTTTCAAAATAACTTTCTTTTACTTTTAATTGTAAGTAATCATCAGATAGATCAAGATTTTGAAAATTATAAGCATTCAAACCTAATCCAACAGTATGCCAGATTCTATTTATATTCTTATTTTCCAAGTGAGCATTTATTAAAAAAAATAAAAAAACAGAGCCAATAAGAATAATCAGAGCTTTAAAATTTAAATAATATTTATTGACACAAAAAATAAATACATAACCTAATAAGAAACCTATTCCAGTATTTCTATTTAATATTATTAAAAATAATATAATTAGATCAAAAAATAAAATTTTATATTTTAATTCACTATTTAGTAAAGTTTTAGCTAATATAAACCCACCAAGACATTGTATAAAATAATATGTTGGATATGAAATAACAAAAAAAATAATAGGATTTAATGTATAACCTATTATGAATAAATATTTTTTATTTTTCTCATGGATTTTATTTATTATGTAAAATGAAATTAATAAATGGATAATAAAAAAAGATATATATACTTTAAATAAATCAGGAATATCTAAAAAAATTATGAAATCTATAATTTTGTACAAAAAAATAAAACCATAATCACTATTTTTCAAAGACTGATTTGGATATATTGGGTTAAATGAGGCTTCATATTTAAAAAATAAATTTTCATAAAAAGAATTTTTATTTGTTTGATTAATATCTTTATAAGATACTAAATAAAATCTCTTATCTAATATATTTTCAATATTTAAATTTTTAGATGCTGAAATTTGATTGGATGTATGAGGATGAATTGGTTTATTTTGAATACAGTTAAGAGTAATAAATCCAATTATTTGTATAAAAGCTATTGTTACAATTAATATTCTTAGATTAAGATGCATTATAAATGAAAGCTATTTACGATCTTGAATGGACAACAAAAAATAATTTTAGAGAAATTATTCAAATAGGATATATTTTGTGTGATGACAAATTTGAGATAATACACAAAAAAAAACTACATTATATTTATCCAATAATTAATCAAAATATATCCAATCATGTCTCTAACTTGACTGGTATTACTGATAATGTTTTAAAAAAAAAGGGAGTTACTTTCAAATTTGCAATGGGCACATTTTTAGAGGATATAAAAAACACAAATGTTATATATTCATTTGGATATGATATAAATATAATTAAAGAAAATTACATTAAACACAAATTAAATTATAGCTTTTCTAAAAATTTGAAATTTAAAAATATACGATTTAGTATCTGTAAGTTTTTAAAAATTGGATATTATTCAATTTCTAGTTCAGAATTAAAAAATCTGTGTGGCAAAATAAACACAAATAATTATAATAATTTAATTGCTCACAATGCTCTTCATGATAGTTTATCGATATTTTACTTTTTAAAATTTTATAATAAAAATTTAAATGCATAACTATATTGAATTTCTCAGATCCTCTACTTACTTAATTAATTACAACAATACAAAAATATTGTTCGATCCGTGGCTTGAAGACGGTGAATATTATGGATCATGGAGTCATTTTCCTCCAAAAAAAATATCATATGACGAATTTTCTGATATAGATCTTATTTGTTTAACACACATACACCCTGACCACTTCAGTAAAAAAACTTTCAATAAGCTAAACAAAAGAATACCAGTTTTAATTTCAAACTATAAACAAAAATTTCTAAAGTTTAATTTAGAAAAATTAGGTTTTAAAGTTTTAGAAATAGATCATGAAAATTTTTATTATTTTAAGGATTTCAAGATCTATTCATTTGCTGCAGATAATTGCGATCCTGAGATATGCATGAAATTTTTTGGTTGTGGTGCCTTCGGTCAAAAAGAAAAAACAAGTAATCAAATTGATAGTATATTTCTTATAGAAGTTGATAATAGAGTCATTCTTAATGTAAATGATGTCCCTTATAACCTTGCAGAGAAAAGCCTTTCAAAAATAAAGGAGAAGTTTCCTAAGATCGATTTATTATTTACCGGTTACGCAGGTGCTGGACCTTATCCACAATGTTTTGAAAATCTATCAGATGAAACTAAAAAAATAGCTGCAAAAAAAAAAGAAAAAAGCTTTCTAGAACAAGCTAGAAGTTATATAGATTTTTTTGAACCAAAATATTTTATACCATTTGCAGGTACTTATACACTTTCAGGTAAATTATATGATTTAAACGAGCTTAGGGGTGTTCCAGATATACAATATGCTCTCAATTATTTAAATGAGCGAACAAGTTCAAAAGGAATTTTGTTTAAATTTAAAAGTTTATTCGATTTAGATAACTTTGAATTAATATCTAAATCTGAAAAAAATGAAAACATCACAAAATACATTAACTATTTTAAATCCAAAAAACTAGAGTATGAGGATTTAGAGTATCCTGATGAAAAGGTTTTAATTGATTTATTTTCAAAATCTTATCTGCGTTTCGAAAATTATAGAAAAGAAATTAACTATAGTTCAGAAACACAAGTTTTTTTTAAAATATCTATTAGAAAATATATCAAAATGTCTGCTAACGGATCTGGATATAATGTCGTCTCGGAGAATGAAATTGATAAAACACAAAATATACTAATAGTGAAAATTGATACCAGACTATTCTTTGAGATACTAAAGGGCCCAAGATATGCTCACTGGAATAACGCTGAAATTGGATCTCATATTAAATATTTTAGAAATCCAGATGCTTATGATAGGGGCTTATTTTATTGTATGAACTTTTTACATTCTTAATAAGCAAAATAGATTAAAAATTATTTGGATAGATTATTATTAGCTCTTAGCTTATAAAATCTCTTTTCACTCAAATGTTTATGATTAACCCACTGTTGAGTTTTAGGATCCCACTCTTTAGGAATATAATCAGCACCGTGTTTTTCAGCGCCATGATGACAATTTCTACATCCAGGTTCAATTTCTTTCCTTCTTCCAAGTCTATGCAGAGCTCTGATATTATTTAGCTTATCACTATGCCATGCTTCTTCAAGCGAGAGGTCTTGGAGCTCTAGAGCAACAGTATTACCATTATAATCTTTTATTTCTTTTTTGGCAGAGCCTTGATATTTACCTAAAACCAATCCCTCTTCTTCATTATAGCAACCAGTACAGGGAATAATTACACCATTTGCAGAAATTGTAAGTCTTTGAAAAGGAAACTGACAAGCCCAGTTCTCTCTAATCATTTCTTCTTCAAGTTTATGATGTCTATAGTCAACAATTTCATTAACAGTTATAAAATCTACACCAATAGCTTCCATATAGCTTTTATAGGCTTCAGGATCCTCTTGGATAGCCGGAAAAATAGAATTAGTTCTAATCTGAGGAAGTTTAATTCCATGTTTTTTTTTATATTTAACAAGTAATTTGATTGACTCACTTACCCTTTCAAAGGCATTATAAGAGCTATCTTTGAGTTTATTAGGTGGTGTCCTAATTTTATTATAAGTATCATACATACCATCTATTGAAAAACTAATCCAACTTGGTTCTGCCAATACAATTCTCTCAGCCATATCATCATCAATAAGCTGACCATGTGTTAATGAATTTCTCTCAAGTATCCCTTTGTCTCTAGCGTAAGCTAAAACATCAGCAAAATCTTTCTTATTACCATCTTTGTCAGTGCTTCTATACATTGTGCTTTCGCCTCTCCAACTAAATGATATGCATTTGACACCAATTTCTTTTGCTTCATCAATAATTTTTTTTACAATTTCAAATGGTATCATTCTTTGAGCACCAACAATTGAATTTTGAAATTTATCAGTGATGGTATAGCACATTGTACAAGCTAAATTGCAAGTACTAACCAATTCAATGTTTAATGAAATTGGCTGGTCACCTGGATCAAATTCTTTAGCTCTTCTATACCATTCGTTTCTGTAATCGTCATATTCTTTTCTGAGATCAGGGGTTGGATACATGCTTTTGAAGAATTCTTCTTCTTTGTCCCTAGAACTATAAACATATTGAGGAGCGTTAACGGGAACCATGTCATTAACACCTTTATATTTTTCTTTTAAGTCTTCTTCTCTGTATCTAAATTCAGCCATAAATATTTATATTTATTAACTATAGATATCACAAAAACTTGTATATAAAAGACAATTATTTAAATGAATAATTATAAAAATTATCTAATTACTGGTGGTACTGGCTCCTTTGGAAAAAGTATGATTAGTAAACTTTTGGAAGATAAAAAAGTAAGAAAAGTCGTATGCTTTTCAAGAGATGAGCTAAAACAATATGAACTATCTTTAAAATATCCTGATAAACGCCTTAGATTTTTTATAGGCGATGTAAGAGATAAAGATAGACTTTGCTTAGCATTCAAAGGCATTGATGTAGTGATACATGCTGCAGCGATGAAACAAGTGCCAGCATCAGAATATAACCCAACAGAGTGCATTAATACAAATATAAAAGGAGCTGAGAACATTATTAGTGCAGCGCTTGAGAATAGTATTAAAAAAGTAATTGCGCTATCAACTGATAAAGCAGTCAATCCAATAAATCTTTATGGAGCCACAAAATTAGCAGCTGACAAACTTTTTATTGCTGCTAACAGTTATACTGGAAAATCAAATATATGTTTCTCTTCAGTTAGATATGGAAATGTTATAAACTCAAGAGGGTCTGTTATCCCTTATTTCTTAGATTTAAATAAAAAGAATGTTAGTTACCTACCCATTACTAATAAAGAAATGACTAGATTTTTTCTTACATTGCAAGAAGGTGTAAATTTTGTCTTATCTTGCTTAGATCTTATGAGAGGTGGCGAAATATTTATACCGAAGCTGCCATCAATAAGAATAACTGATATTGCTGAGGTTATAGACCCAAAGGCAAAACATAAAATTATTGGTATAAGACCAGGTGAAAAAATTCATGAAGTTCTATGTCCTGTTGATGAATGTTATAATGTCATAGAGTTTAAAAAATATTTCGTCATTAAGCCATCTTTGTCTTTTGGAACAAAAATTAATTACCTGAAGTCTTTAAAAAAAGAAACTGGAAAAAAAGTAAAAGTAGGATTTGAGTATAATTCATTTAATAATAATTATTATTTACCAAAGAAAAAAATTAGAAATTTAATTGAAAGTATTCGCTCTAACACAAATTAGATTTTCCTCAAATAGGCTCCCAGGAAAAATTTTAAAAAAATTTGGAGGCAAAACCTTTCTCGACGTTTTTCTTCAAAGACTGAAACAAATCAAGAATATAGATGGTGTTATTTGTGCTGTAGCTAATGAAAAAAATAATAAAAAAATATTAGATATCGTAAAAAAAAATAAATGTTTAATATTTATTGGTTCTAAAGATAATGTATTTGAAAGAATATATAAAGCTGGGAAAAAATTTAATGCTGATATCATATTGAGAGTCACATCAGATTGTCCTTTAGTTGATCCAAAAATTTGTGAGTCTGCAATAAATAAATTAAAAAAAGGTAATTATGATTATGTAAGTAATAACCTTGAACCATCTTTTCCTCATGGGTTAGATTGTGAGGCGTTTAGATTTAAAATACTAAATCAGTCAAAAAAGATACTCGAATCAACTAATGACCAGTCAATAAAAGAACATGTGACATCGCACATAAAAAAAAATAAAAACATAAAAAAATATAATATTAAATCAAATCTTAAATTAAATAGATATGAAAGGTGGACATTAGACAATAAAATTGATTTAAAATTTTTTAAAGAATTATCAAAATATATTAATGACAAAGACCTAATTAAAATTCAATGGAAAGATATACTTAAAATAATAAATAAAAATAAAAATTTGCAAAAAATTAACAATACTACTCATCATTTCTGGTTTGAATAAAATAAAAATATTAATTCTTGGTTCTTCAGGTTTCCTAGGATCATCTATATATAATAATTTTAAAAATAAGTTTAAAATATTTGGTCACTCTTTCTCAAAAGACTCTGATATAAAATTCGATTTATTAAATAAAGGTGAAGTTTCAAATTATTTTAATATTTTAGATCCTGATATTATAATTAATTGTGTAGCTCTAGCCGATGTAGATTTATGTGAAATCAACCAAAAAATTGCATATAATCTAAATGTTAATGTTGTAAAAAATATCATCAGATTTAAAAAAAAAGAAACCTGGCTCATTCATTTTTCTACAGATCATGTATATGATGAAAATATCTTAAATAATGAGGATAATACAAATCTTTCAAATTATTATTCAAAAACAAAATTTGAATCGGAAGAATATGTTTTACGAGGAAAAGGTCTTATATTAAGAACAAATTTTTTTGGTAAATCTTTTAATTTAAACAAACAATCTTTTAATGAGTGGATAGAGTTTAACCTCAAAAATAATATAAATTTTAATATAGTTAGAGATATTTTTTTTTCACCAATTTCTCTAGAAACCTTAAAAAATAGATTGGAAGTAATTATTAAAAAATTTTATTTAATGGATGGCATTTATAACATAGGCTCTTCAACATATATGTCAAAATACGATTTTGCTATTAAAGTAATGGAAAACTTAAATGGTTTTGACAAAGGTTTATATAAGGCAATTGACTCTGAAAAGTTATTTAAAACTTATAGACCTAAGTATATGCAAATGAATAATAACAAAATTTCAAAAATAATTGGCGAATTACCAAGCCTTGAGGAGGAAATTAATACCATATATAATGGAAATTAAAATTAACAACTCTTTAATAGGAATAAATCATCGAACTTACTTTATTGCTGATATTGCAGCTAACCATAATGGAGACATAGAAAAAGCAAAAGAACTGATACACATGTGTGCTGAGTCGGGTGCTAATGCAGCAAAATTTCAACATTTCAAAGCAGAAACTATTGTAAGCAACAAAGGTTTTGAAAAACTTGATATCACGTCTCACCAATCAAAATGGAAAAAAAGTGTTTTTGAAGTTTACAAGTCAGCTTCTATTTCAATTGATTGGTGCTTTCCGTTAATTGAAGAGTGTCAGAAACATAACATAGATTTTTTTACTTCTCCTTATGATTTACAATATGTTGATGATCTTGCTCCTTTAGTCCCTGCTTTTAAGATAGGTTCTGGTGATATTACCTGGCATGATATAATTGAGAAAATAGCTAAAAAAAATAAACCAGTTTTATTAGCCACTGGTGCTTCATCTCTAAAGGAAGTAAAAGAGGCAATTAGATTAATAAGAAAATATACTCAAAGTATTGTTTTGATGCAATGTAATACAAATTACACAGGCAATGACAATGAAAATATTAAAAACCTTAACTTAAATGTTTTAAATACATATCGAAAATTATTTCCTGATATTATTTTGGGTTTAAGTGACCATACTTTATCAAATTTAAGTGTTATGGCTTCCATTGCTATGGGCGCTAGAGTAATAGAAAAACATTTTACTGATGATAATGATCAAGAAGGCCCAGATCATAAATTTTCTCTAAACCCCGTTAATTGGAAAAAAATGGTTGATGATGCTAGAAAGTTAGAAATTGCATTAGGTAACGGCATAAAAAAAATTGAAAAAAATGAAATCGAAACATCTGTAGTACAAAGAAGATCAATTTGTGCAAATAAAACATTAAAAGCTGGCAGTATTTTGAGATCCGATGACTTGATTTATTTAAGACCATGCCCGAATAAATCTTTCAAACCCTATGAAAAAAATCTAATCATAGGAAAAAAACTTCTTTTGAATAAAGATGCAAATGATCCTATTTTATCCTCAGATATAGATTTTTAATTTGCTAATAATTATTCCATGTAGAAACGAAGAAGAAAGTATATTAAAAGTTGCTTTACATTGTAAAAACTATGCCTCTGTAATCGTAGTAGATGATAATTCTGACGATAATTCATCATTGTTGTTAAAAAAAAATAATATAAGTTTCATTAAAAATTCAAAAAGGTTGGGATATGAGGGGTCTATCAATATTGGTTTAGAGTATGCAATCGATAATGATTTTGAGTCTGTTTGTTTCATTGATGGAGATGGCGAAATATCTGTTAAAGAGATAGACAAGGTTATACAATTATCAAAAAAATATGACATAATCATTGGCAATAGAAATATCAAGAGGAGGATATTTGAAAAAATATTATCTTACTTTTATAAAATCACTTTTGGAATTAACGATCCCTATTGTGGGTTGAAATTTTTTAAAATTAATAAAAACTTACGCGTAATTAAATTTCCTTTTAATACATTTTCACTAAAAATTCTACACAGCTTTAATATAAAAAGTAAAAAAGTATATAATCTTCCAATTATAATAAATAATTTGAGAAAAAATTCTAGATTAGGCTCATCAACATATGTAAATTTAAAAATGTTTACATCAGTAATTTTTTTATATTTTTATATTTTAATAACTTTATTGCTTAAAAATAAATCATAAGCATATATATTTTTATATATATTTATTTGATTAAGTTCATTTTTCATATTTTTATTTTTTAATTTTTGAACTATCGGGTGAACACAATAAAATGTTTGAATTTGTTTGTTATTATTTATGAAATTTAATAATGTATCTAATTTTACAGATGAATATTCAAAAATAATAAAATAATTAAAATTATGCTTTTTAAAGAATAATACTATTTCTTTAACTATTTGAAAGTCTACACCTTCAATATCTATCTTAAATATATATTCAAATTTTTTTTTTGCTATTAAAAATTTTAAGAAAGTTTTAATATTTAAATTATCAACTTTAATTTTTTTAAAATTATTTTTTTTTTCAATTAAAGATGAAGATCCTGAACTATTTGTATCAATATAAAAATTGTTATATTTTGCTTTTGAAAGTGATACACATTTTTTCTGAAGTTTGTACCTTGGATAATTATTAATTTTAAGACTTTTTTCTAAATATCTTGCTATTTCTTTATTTGGCTCAAATAGATATGAATAAGTTACTTTTGGATTTTTGATTATTGAACAAAATTCACCATAGTTAGTGCCGATATCTATATAAATTGATTTTGATAAAACATATTTATTAATTACATTTTCTATAAATCTAATTTTTGAAATTTGTAAACTACCAATTTCTGATAAGGTGAGCCCCTTTTTATCATTTCTATCGATAAAAAACTTTTGATTATTAATAAGAAAATAATCATTTCTATTTCTAATAAAAAGTTTTTTTTTTAGATTCAAATAAATGAAAGACTGTAAAAATATTTTGAGTTTTAATTTATTATTAAGTTTATATTTTTTAAAAAAGAAATTTAAGATCAAATTTATTAAATATGTTTAATTTTTTTTAGCTTTTTTCTCTGTGTTAACTCAATATCAAGAATATCATTATCCTTTGTAACTAAAGCATTTTCTATTAAGTTTAAATCTCTACATAATTTTCTTAAACCATCTGGTTCAAGAGATGCGGCATGATCAGTTCCCTTTAATGTTCTATCAAGTGTAAAATGCCGTTCAATATATTCTGCTCCTAACGTAACTGCAGCTACATCTATTGCTATACCTAAATGATGTCCCGAAAACCCAATTCCTTTTAATTTTGAACCATATTTATTTTTAATCCTCGTAACTTCCAATAAGGCAATATCTTTTGGGTCTTTGACAGGGTATCCGGAGGTACAAGAATATATAACAGTTCTATCTAAACTCTGCTTCTTACCAACAAATTTCATGAGTTCATTCTCTTCTTCGTGTTTGGTCATTCCCAGAGAAATATGTATATCTCCAAAAAAATTATCATAAATATAATCTAGTAATTCAAAGTTTAAATTTAATGCTGATGGTATTTTTATAAAATTAGGTTTAATTTCTATAACCTCTTTTGCTGATGTTAGATCCCAAACAGAAGTTGAATAATGTTTACCAAATTTTTCACAATGTTTTTTGAATAAAATATGATCTTTGATGTTAGACTCTAAATAATCTCTATGCAAACCATATGAACTACCAAATGAATTTTCAGGCACTGGATGAGGTGCATCGAATTCTTCTGAGGAAAGTAACTCTTTAGGATTTCTTTTTTGAAATTTTATTATATCTACTTTACATTGACTTGCAGCTACTTCAATCATTTCTAGAGCTTTATCAAAATCACCTTGATAGTTGCACCCAATTTCTGCAATTATTTTAACCATATTTTAAACAGATAATATATTTCTGATGAAACTTAAAGTATTATTATTATAAATGACTAAAAAGATATTCGCAAAAACTCCTGTAGTTATTTTAGCTGGTGGTTTTGGGACGAGATTATCTGAGGAAACTTATCTAAAACCAAAACCTATGATAAAAATTGGAAACATGCCAATGATTATGCATATCATAAAGTTTTATTCATCGTATGGTTTTAAAAATTTTATTATACTATTAGGATATAAAGGCGAATATATAAAAAGATATTTTTATAAAAATAAAGATAAAAATAATTACTATGATGTTTTCCAAAATAAAAATATTGATACAAATGTCATACCTAACAAATTAACTATAAATTTAATTAAAACAGGTCTTCATACACAAACTGGTGGTAGATTGAAAAAAATTAAAGATTATATTAACAACGATATTTTTTGTATGACATATGGAGATGGGTTATCAGATGTAAATTTAAACAAGCTTTATAAGTCACATATAGAGTCAAAAAAATTAGCAACAGTTACTGCAGTACCGCCGCCAAGTAGATTTGGCTACTTGAGATTAGACAAGAAAAATAGAGTAATAAGATTTGAAGAGAAACCAAAACCAAGTGTAAATTCAAAAGAATGGATCAATGGTGGTTTTTTTATCTTATCCAAAAAAGTAATTAAATATATTATTAATGACAACACTAAATGGGAAGAAAAGCCCTTAAAAAAATTATCAGAAAAAAATGAACTTAATGCTTATAAACATGTAGGTTTTTGGCAACCTGTTGATACATTAAGAGAAAAAAAAATACTTAATGAAATCTGGAAAACTGGAAAGGCTCCATGGGAAAATTGGAAAATAAAAAAATAAGAGTATTAGTTACAGGTCATACTGGTTTTAAAGGGTCTTGGTTGTCACTTTTTTTACATATGAAGGGATATAAAGTTTATGGAATATCTCTAAGGAATAAACATAAGGTAAATTTAATAGATAGTTTATTAAAAAATAAAATTTTTGAGCAAAGTTTTTTAATAAATATTAATAGCAAATTATTTAAAAAAAAAATAAAAGAAATCAGACCAAACATCATATATCATTTAGCCTCTCAACCTTTGGTATCTGAGAGTTATAATAATCCAACTAATACTATTGCCACAAATGTAATTGGAACTCAAAATTTGTTAGAGGCAATTAAAGAGACATCATCAATTAAGAATGTTTTATTTGTTACTAGCGATAAAGTTTACAAAAACAATGACTCAAAAAAAAAATTTAGAGAAAATTCAGCACTTGGTGGAGATGATATTTATTCAGCATCTAAATCTATGCAAGATCTACTGATAAGCTCATATCACGAAACGTTTTTTAAAAAAAAAAAAATATCATTTGCTATTTTGAGAGCAGGCAACATTATTGGTGGCGGAGACTGGTCTAAAGATAGAATATTAGTTGATATTATGAAAAAAATTTTTTTAAAGAATTTGTTAATTATACGTTCACCACAATCAACAAGACCATGGTTGAATATTTTTGATATTGTAAGGGGATATTATTTAGCTCAGAAATTTATTCAAAATAGAAAAGGTATATATATTTGGAATTTTGGCCCAAATTACAAATCTAAAAGTGTTAATGAAATACTTGATTATTATATAGGAAAAAAATTACTTCCTGATAATTTTATAAAAAAAAATAAAAATAATTTGATTGAAAAATACCATTTAAATTTAAATATTTCTAAAGCATCAAAACAACTTAAGTGGAGAGCAGAAATCTCATTTTCCAAAAGTTTAAAATTGGCTTTTGAATGGTATAAAATATTTTTTGATAATAAAAAATTAATTTATGGATTCTCAAAGAAACAATTACAAGAAAATATTTAAAAAATATAAGATTTTAATTTTAGGTAATGGCTATTTGTCGAGATCAATTAAAAAATTTTGCAAAGATGAAACAAAATTATTTATACATAAAAAAAATACTTACATGAAAAAAAATTATAATAAATACTTACAAAAATTTATTATAGAAAATAGGATTAACTTGATAATCAATTGTGTTGGAAAAACATATAAAAATTTGGATTTATATGAATATGTTTACCCTAATATAATTTTGCCTTTAAAAATACTTAGATGGATTGAAGGTAAAAAAATATTATTTATTCATTTTAGTTCAACAGAGGAGTTATTAATTAATAGTTATTTAATATCTAAATTAAGGCCACCAAAAAATCTAAATTATGGCTTATCAAAAAAAATTATTTCACTTTTATTAAAAAAAAATAAAAATAATTATATTTATGAACTTATGTTACCCTCAATTTACGGCGGTAATTTTAAAAGTAAAAATCTTTATGGAAACTTAACTAATAAAAGTAAAACTTACATAAAAAATCCAAATAACATTACAAACTTTATTAATGTATCTGATTTTAATAATATATTTTGGTTACTTATTTCCAAATATAATTTTAAAAAAAGATATAAATTTGATTACATTTCAAATAATAAACCAAAATCTGTTAAAAATTTTATTATTGATCAGGGATTGTATAAGTTTGCAACTTTTAATTCTAATCAAAATAAAATTATTGATAATTCTATTTATTCTAATAATAAAAACATTAAAGATTATTTTAAATGAACTATCTTCTAGGTTTTGGAATATCCGGATTAGGATTTATTGAAAAAATAAATAATAAAAAAAATTTTAAAATTATAGAGAAAAATTCATATCCAGGTGGACATTCCAAATCACATAAATTTAAGAATTTTTATTTTGATGAGGGTGCTCATATCATGCACTCAAAAAATATAAAATTTTTAAAAAAATTTACGAAGATAAATCATACCATCCAAAAATCTAAAGTATTAAATTATCGTTCTAATAATTGGTTTAATTATCCAGTTCAAGAAAACTTGCTGGGTATAGACAATAAATTAGATTACCTTAAATCTTATCTACTAAGGGAAAATAAAAAAAGAAGTAATACTTTTGAAGATTGGTGCCAAATTAATTATGGTTCTAAAATAACAAGTGATTTTTATAAAGTATATACAAAAAAATATTGGAGAAGAAATTTAGACGAACTTGACACAGATTGGCTTAAAGGAAGATTAATTTCTCCCAATGATACAGATATTATTTTAAATACTTTTTTCATTAATAATCATTCTAAAGCATCTTTTAATAAATTTAGATATCCTAAAAATAAAGGTTTCATAAATTTTTTTGAGAAAGAATTTAAAAAATATCAAAAGCATTGCTATTTTAACTCTAAAATTGAACAAATTGATTTAAAAAGAAAGCAATTAAAAGTAAACAAAAAATTATATGACTATGAAAATATCTACTCAACAATACCTCTTCCTGAGCTATTGAAAATTATTGATTTCCCTAATTATATAAAAAAAGATTTAGAGGGTCTAAACAATACATCATTAACTTGTATAAATTTAATAATCAAAAACACTCATAAAGTTAATCATCATTGGCATTATATATATGATAAAAAAATTCCTATTTCTAGAGTAAGTATTATAAATAATCTAATTAACGTAAAATCTAATAAATTAGCAATACAATTGGAAATTTTTTATGATAAAAAAAAAGATAATATAAAATATAATTATAAAAGAATAATAAAAAAATTTTTAGAAACAATAGATCTAGACATTGACTCTCTAATTGATTACGAGATCAAAAAAATTAAGTATGCTTATATAATTTCTGATAACAAAAAGGAACAGAGAGTAAAAAGAATTAAAAAATACTTGTCAAATTATAATTTCTATCCATTTGGCCTTTATGGTGATTGGAAATATTACTGGACTGATCAATCATATTACAAAGGTCAAGAAATGGCTCATCATGCGAATAAATAAAAATCTATCTGTTATACTTCCCGTTTATAACGAGGAGGAAAATATTGATAATTTAATTGATGATTTAAATTTATTTTTCAATCAAGATACAGACTTAGAATATGAGTTAATATTTATCGATAATGCATCTAAAGATAATAGTTATAAAAAATTAATTAATTCAAAGCTTGATAACAAGCAAGTTTATTTAAATGAAGAAAACATACTTTACAGTGGATCTGTTGCGAGAGGTATTAAATTATCGAAGGGCGAATTTATAGCTATTATGGATACTGATATGCAATTTATGACTAAAGATATATTTAAAATATTAAAATATATGATGTCAAACAAGAATGATATAGTATTCGGATCAAGAAAAAAAAGAAAAGATGGCTTAAAAAGAATTTTATATTCAAAAATATTTAATTTTTTATCTAAAATAATTTTTAATTGTCATCTCAAAGACTTAAATACAGGCATAAAAATAATAAGAAAGAAATCTTTTGAAAATTTTGAATCAGCATATAAAATTAATATGATCAATCCTGAATTTTACGCTTACGCAATACTTAACAATTTATCCATTGGAGAAATCGATATAAATCATCAAAATAGAATCAGGGGCAATACATCTCATAATATAAATTTAATATCTGCATTTAAAATTTTTTTTACTGTTATTTCTTATTTTATATTTATAAGAAAGCTAATAAAATCATAAATAAATATATTATTAATCATTTATGATTTAAATATACTATTTTGATATGAAAAAAAAAGTTGCTTTAATATTTGGTATTACTGGCCAAGACGGCTCTTATTTAACAGAGCTTCTTTTAAGAAAAAAATACTTTGTACACGGAGTTATTAGGAGAAGTTCTAATTTTAATACACAAAGAATAGACAAAATATTTAATGACCAAAAGTATAAAAAGATTTTTAAACTTCATTATGGAGATATTTTAGATCAATCAGTAATTTCAAAATTAATAAATAAAATAAGGCCAGATGAAATATATAATTTAGCTGCACAAAGTCATGTTGCTGTTTCCTTTGATTTACCAATTTACACTGCTGAAGTTGATGCAATTGGTTGCCTAAAAATTTTAGAAGCAATAAGAAATTCTCATATACCTAAAAAAATAAAATATTATCAAGCAGGTAGTTCTGAAATGTTTGGATCCTCACCACCAATGCAATCCGAAAATACAAGATTTCAGCCAAATTCTATTTATGCTTCTTCAAAACTATTTGCTCATGATGCTGTAAGAATTTATAGAAATGCTTATAAAATTTATGCAGTCAATGGAATTTTATTTAATCATGAGTCTTCTAGGAGGGGAAATACATTTGTAACAAAAAAAATTATAAATGGCTTAATTAAATACAAAAGAACACGAGAGCCACTGGAATTAGGTAACATTTATTCAAAAAGAGATTGGGGACACGCTTCAGATTATGTTGAAGCAATGTGGTTAATGTTACAACAAAAAAAACCTGATGACTTTATAATATCAACTGGAAAGCAATTTACTGTTAAAGACTTTATAAATATTGCTGCAAAAAAAATGAATATTAATATTTTATGGAAAGGTATGGGATTTAAAGAGAAGGGCATTGACCTTAGAAATAAAAAAACAGTAATTAAAATTAATAAAAAATATTTTAGACCCCTTGAGGTTGATAGTTTGTGTGGTGATTTTTCGAAAGCAAAAAAGTTGCTTAAATGGAGGCCTAAAATCAGTTTAGATTTTTTAGTAGATGAAATGATTAAAAATAATAATGCTTAATGGTAATTCAAATATTTTTATTTTTGGAGCTAGAGGCATGGTCGGAAGAAATATAATTGATATTTTCATTAAAAAGAAAATCAAAAATATAAACTTTGATCAAAATAGAAAAGATCTTAAAGATCCAAAAAACGTTAATTTCTTTTTAGATAAATATAAACCACATATCGTAATTTTAGCTGCAGCAAAAGTTGGAGGTATTCTTGAGAATAACAAATATCCTTATGAGTTTCTTTTAGATAACTTGAAAATACAAAATAATATCATTGAAGCATCAAAAAATAGGGGCATCAAAAAGTTTTTATTTCTTGGTAGTTCATGTGTTTATCCAAAAATTGACAGAAAAATAAAAGAAAATGATCTACTTAAATCAAGTTTAGAAAATACAAACCAGTGGTATGCTTTGGCTAAAATATCGGGTTTAAAACTATGTGAAGCAATTAATATACAATTTGATTATGATTATAGATGCATAATGCCAACAAATCTTTTTGGTGAAAACGATAATTATAAAGGTGAATATGCTCATGTAATACCAGCCCTTATTGAAAAGTTTGATTTAGCGAAAAAAAAAAATTTTAAAGCTGTAAATATATGGGGCTCTGGTAAAGCAAAAAGAGAATTCTTATATGTAAGGGATCTATCCGAAATAATTCATAAAATTTTAAAAACACCAAAAAAAAAATATCAGAAAATTACTGGTAAATCTGGCCTTTTAAATATTGGTAGCGGGGAAGAGATGACCATTAAAGAATTAGCAGTAATTATAAAAAAAATAGTTGGTTTTAACGGTCATTTAATCTTTGAAAATAAAAAATTAGAAGGTGTAAAGAGAAAGTTTTTAGATACAAAAAAACTTAATAGTTTGATAAAGTACTCTTTGACTCCTTTTGATGTGGCTATCAAAAACTCATATATGGATTTTTTAAAAAACAATAATTAAAATTTGACTCAGCTAAGTTTAATTATTTTTGCTCTCTCTATTTATGCTCTGTCAACATTTACATTCAAAAAATTGTACTTAGTTGACAAACCTAATCAATTTTCAAAATTTCATAAAATTCCTATTCCTTATTCTGGTGGTACATATCTTTTATTATCTATAATTACAATTGATATATTTTTTATCAATTTATTTAATAATGATTTGTTTATTTACTTTTTTTTAATTTACATAATATCATTATTTGATGACATATTTGTCATTAATTCTTATTTAAAACTTATTCTACAAATATTTTTAATTTTTTCTTTTATTTTTTTTAATGATGAAGTTATTATTAAAAGCTTAGGTACTTACAGTAATGATATTATAGTAAATCTTTCAATATTTAGTATTCCATTCACGCTAATATGTTTTTTACTGTTAGTTAATGCTATCAATTTTATTGATGGAATAGATGGATTATGTTCTTTTAATTTTCTTACAATGCTTTTAATGATTTTGTTGATTAAATTTATTTTTGATAACAGTATTAACTATAGTTATTTAATTATAGCTACGTTAGTTTTTATTTTTTTCTTATTCAATTTAACAGATAATCCATTTAAGTCTTTTCTAGGAGACTCCGGAAGTACTCTTATTGGACTAATATCTGCTTATCTCATATGTTATGAGACAAATACAAACTCTTATTTCCACCCAACTTTAGCAGCATGGCTCCTTGCTTATCCAGTCTACGATATATTTTCAACTATTATCGGAAGATACTTATTTAAAAAAAATATTTTTTCTAAAGACAATACGCACTTTCATCACTTGTTATCTAATATTGTTAGAAATAAATATATTATACTTCTTATAATATTCATTTATATAATAGTACTTAATATATTAGGATTTTACTCATATTTAGTTTTTGGTTCAATTTTTTCATTATTACTTTTTATTATTCTCAACTTTATTCATTTCTTCGTTTCTTTATTTCTTAGAAAATTTAAATCTATTTAAAACATTTAATGATATAAATTAAAATATGGACTTTTTAAGTAATTTTATTTTTCAGTTTAAAAATATTTTTTCAAAGGGGGTCCTTGGAATAAATTTGTTAGATTTGAGTATTATAATAATAGCAATTTTATTTTCTCTCTTTATTAGAGGCTATTTTGCAAAATTCATTATTTCCAAAATAAAAAGAATTATTACGAAGACTGGTAATAAAGTAGATGATAAGGTATTTGAAGCACTACTGCCACCTTTCAGATTACTTCCAATTGTTTTAGTTTTTTTTGTAATTACTCTATACTTTGACATAAATTCAACATTAGGTCTATATTTTCAAAAAATTAATATAACTCTTTCAACCATATTTATTTTTTGGTTAATTCATCAATCTCTTTTACCTTTGTCAAATTTTTTTCAAAAACTTGAGACTATTTTAAACAAAGCATTAGTATTTTGGATTATAAAATCAATAAAATATCTTATTATTTTCCTCGGCATAGTAGCAGTACTTGAAGTATGGGGAATAAAAATTGGTCCAGTGATTGCAGGATTGGGTTTATTTGGTGTTGCAGTAGCTTTAGGTGCTCAAGATTTATTTAAAAATTTAATTTCAGGAATAATGATTATTCTTGAAAAACGATTTTTCATAGGAGATGTAATTAAAGTGCCAGGACACACGGAAGGAACAGTAGAACACATTGGTTTTAGATCAACTTTGATAAGAAAATTTGACTCTACTCCAATAACTATTCCAAATTATATTTTTGCTGAAGCGCCAATACTTAATTACACCTATAGAAACTATAGAAGGATCAATTGGACAATTGGTCTTGAATATAGTTCAACATTGGAACAAATTAGGGAACTGACCCAAATGATATCCTCTTATCTAAAAGAGAATGACAATTTTATGGTTGATGATAATTACAAATCTTTTGTTAGGATTGAAAAATTCAATGACAGCTCTATAGATATATTAGTAATTTGCTTTACATCAACAAAAGATTGGGATAAGTATTTGGAAATTAAGGAAGAATTAGCCATAAAAATTAAAGATAGTGTTGAAAAAATTGGTTTAAATTTTGCATTCCCAAGTCAATCAATATACGTAGAGAAAACACAAAGTTTATAAACTTTAAATTTAAATTTATTACTAAGCATTATTGATGTATAAGGTCCACTTTTAATATGAAAAAGTTATTAAATATATCTGACTTAAATCAAACTGATTTTAATAGTATCTTACAATTTGCAGGTAATTCGAATAGTCAAATTGAACAAACCCTAACTAATAAAAACATAGGTTTAATTTTTGAAAAAAACTCAACTAGGACTAGACTCTCATTTCAAGTTGGTATTAATCAACTTAACGGCAATTATATTGATGTGAGATTGGAAGAGCTTAACTTAAATAGATATGAGTCATATGAAGATACATTTGAAGTAATGTCATGTTATCTTGATTATTTAGTTTTTAGAACAACCGACCATAAAAAATTAGAGAAAGCTCAAAAACATTTTAAAAAACCAATAATTAATGCATTATCAGATTTGTCCCATCCATGTCAGGCAATTTCAGATTTTTATACTTTAAAAGAAAATTTTGGAACTATCGATAATTTAAATATTGTTTGGATGGGGGATATGAATAATGTTCTATTTAGTTTATTAGAGATTATAGCTTTTACAAAAAATACAAAGGTCGATGTATTTACCAATGAAAAAATTTATTTACAAAATAAGAATACTTTTAATATCAACAAAAATATTAATTACCATTTTAAGATTAATGAAAAGATTATTTCAAAGGCAAGCTGCATTATGACTGATGTATTTACATCTATGAATGACACAGAAGACAAAGAATACTTATTAAGAAATTTTCAAGTAAATGATAAAATAATGTCTTTAACAGATGAAAAATCTGTATTTATGCATTGTCTACCAGCTAAAATAGGATCTGAAGTAACAAATGATGTTATTAAAGGAAAAAAGTCAATTGTATTGTCTCAAGCAAGAAATAGGTTAGTTGCTCAAAAAGGTATTTTTAAATGGTTAAACAATTAGCTTTATTATTATTTACACTTTTAATTGGTTGTGAGATGAATAGTGAGCAATTAATAAAATCTGAGCAAATAAATTTTGGAGATATTAAATTTAATGCTGTATCTAAAAATTTAAAATTTACAAATAATCAAGAAGGCAAAGAGGTCGAAATTACTAAAGAGTTATTGAAAGATTGGTTTAACAATAACGTTAAGATAGACGGTTTTGAGGGTAATTTAACTGTTAACGTGACTTCTATAGAAGTCAATAAAATCAAAAAAGATGAATATTACAGTTTTAAAATAAGTTTAAATATTGAATTTTTGGAAGCTAACGAGATACTTAACAAAAGGAAAATTTACAAAATTAATTCAATAGAATATGGTGACATTGAAGGAAGTTTTTCAATTAAAGACACAGAAAATTTAAAAAAGAATATCATTATTAAAAGTCTAAAAAGTATAAGTCAAAAAGTTTTAGAAATGTAATTAATCCTTCCAAAAAGATGGAAGAAGCAAAACAAAGATAGTTAGAAGTTCCAACCTACCTAAGAACATCGTTACAATTAATATTAATTTTGAATAGCTATCTAATATTCCGTAATTCCCATCTGGTCCTATAACTGAACCTAGTCCTGGACCAACATTAGATATCGTAGATGCAGAGGCTGATATGCAAGATAGAAAATCAAGACCACTAAAAGATAATAATAATGCAGATACAAAAAAAGTAAGAATATATAGAAAGAAAAAACTCATTACAGACTCATAAGTAGTTTCATTTATATTCTTACCATTAAAACGACTTGCAATTACT
>MDTG01058938.1_pt1 | contig 40826 bp, 41 predicted proteins | sample 811421 | NCBI WGS metagenome assembly MDTG01 (sample SAMN05326645, study PRJNA326480) | marine metagenome | isolation source: seawater | place: Pacific Ocean: South East | collected 2011 | reverse complement strand
TGCCAGTTATATCAACGGTGGCATATACACAGTAGATGGCGGTTCGACAGGTGGCAGATGAACTCACAGCGTCGCGTTCATGACATAGGTGGAGTGGAAGGATGGGGGCCGGTTCCATACGACCCCGAGGAACCGGTATTCCACGATGATTGGGAACGAAGAGTTTTTGGTCTGATGTTCCAGGTCCTTCCCCACACAGCGAAACGACCCGGAGAGTTCCGACATGCTCTTGAAAGGCTGGCGGCGGAAGACTATTTCTGCTCCGATGGTTATTACGGTCGATGGCGGTCAGCCATGGAAGTCCTCTTGGATGAATATGGTCACGTTGATAAAGCAGAACTAGATGGCCGTTTAGGAGCGGCGCCGGGAACTAGCCCTGGATACCGGGTTGAGGGAGTCGCTGAGATAGATCCCAAACACTTGCCACCAAATCGTGTTACTTCAAAACCAGAACGCCGCACGGTAAGACGCGAACTTGAAGAACCGTCACAGTTTCGAGTAGGTGATCGTGTGGTTGCGGCAGGCAACGATGAAATGGGTCACACCCGGCTGCCTGAGTATGTTCGCAACGTTCCCGGAACTGTGGTGAAGATCCATCCAGCGGAGGTCTTGCCGGATAGCACAGCTCACGATCTTGGTGACCGGCCTCAACACGTCTTGTGTGTTGCCTACCGGGCTAAAGATCTGTGGGGAGAAACCGCTGAAGAAGGTGTAGTTATAAACGTTGATTTGTACGAGAACTACTTGGAACTGGAAACGGAGTCTGCATGAGCGAACACGATGATCACCATCATGGGGCTGACCCGAACTTACCTGAGGTAAGAACAGAAGCGCTTGAGGATTTACTTGTAGAGAAAGGCCTCGTTGACAGAACTCGAGTCGATGCGTTAATTGAACGCTTCGAACATGATCTAGGGCCCATGGTTGGAGCTCGCCTAGTCGCCAAGTCGTGGCTTGACCCGCAGTTCCGAGAGAGCCTTCTGGAAAATGCTGACCGAGTTTTAGAAGAAGAAAATATTAAGGGTGCGGAAATTGAACATGTAGAAGTTAAAGCAAATGAACCAGGCATTCACAATGTCGTTGTGTGCACCCTTTGTTCTTGCTATCCATGGGCCCTTTTAGGCTTACCACCGAGTTGGTATAAAAGTCCTGAATATAGGTCGCGAGTGGTTCGTGAACCTCGCAAGGTTTTGCAAGAGATGGGACTGTCCCTTGACGCTGAGACAGAGATTCGAGTTTGGGATAGCAGTTCAGAAACGAGGTTTCTCGTTCTACCTGAACGACCGTTGGGAACTGAAGAACTGAACCTTGAAGAGTTAGCTCAGCTTGTCACAAGAGACTCGATGATCGGCGTCGCTAAGGTTCAAGCTTCGTGACGGGCGTTGAAATTCTAGACGGCTCCCGGGCGGCCCCTCCTCGAGATAACGGTGAGTTGCTTTTTGAAGCCCCATGGCAAAGTAGAGCGTTCGGTGTTGTAGCGGACCTTGTTGATTCAGGCTGTATTAGTTGGAGTGATTTCCGACTTTGTCTTATCGACGCCATAGAGGCTTGGGAGAGTCTTGAAAGTCAAAATCAGCCACCGTGGGATTATTACACCTGTTGGGTCACAGCCTTAGAACAGTTGCTTTTCAGGAAAGTCTTACTTGACCCTGCTGAAGTAGATCTGCGTTCAAGAGAATATGTTGCTCGTCCTCATGGTCATGATCACTGATAGCAGCGCCGTGTTTGAATGAGGTTGTTTTACAAATTTCCCGAGTGTTCTTCCCACCACCAAGATGATTTCAGCATGTAGCAGCGTCTACGAGGCCCCTCAGCTTCAAGGTCTAAGGATTCATAAGACACGTCGCCCGCGTAAAAGGCCACCATTCCCGGGTCTGCACCTTTGACTTCCTTTATGTGGGTGTGGAAGCACTGAGGTTGCTGAATCGCATCGCATGCTTGCTGGACTGAACTAAAGCCTTGGAGCCAATTCAAGGTACAGAAAGTGGGGGTCACTATTTCTATTTCGCCGTCAGCGCGTCTCTGTAGTGCATCTTTGGGAGTCATCCAATGGTGATCGGTGATTTCGCCGTGATCGATAGAAATATCAAGACCTTCAGGAACTGCCGCTAAGAAGAATTGGGTTGAAAAGCGTTTTGGGCGAACGGCAGGAGGAAGCCAATGTGCAAAATGATGCAGTTCTGTGCCCGATAGATCAATCCCTGCTTCTTCTTGTGCCTCACGAATGGCCGCTGCGTGGAATCCCCTGCCGTTGCCGTGGTCGCACATATCAACTGCCGCAGTATCAATCCGGTCAGCCGGATCGACTCTCCCGCCAGGGAAAACCCACATACCTCCAAAATATATTTTGGAATTTCGGCGGAGCATAAGTACTTCGATTCCATTAGAGGTATCACGAGCGACGACGACCGTGGCAGCGTCAATGGGTTCTGCTATGTCAGTCAAAGTTGTTCCTTAGTCTTGTGAACTAATCGTTCAGAACCCGCGTCTAGGCCGGGCAGTTGTTGGGTAACAGAACCAGCATGATCTGCAGCGAGCTTCAGAACCACTCCCTCTAACTCAGCCCAAGAAGCAACTCGCGGACCTTCGATATGGCGGTTGTATGGCTGATCAAAAGTGATGACGTGATTACCAGCTTCTCGCAGGCCTTCGACGTTGTGAGGGCCGTCATCTACATACGCATGAGCGGCGACATCTGGTTTCTCTCCGACAAAGCAGACGTCGCGATAAGGGATTCGTTTTTGGTCTAACCAGTGGGCTGTGTCAGCTATCGCGACGGCGTGCCCCCAATTGACGTAGAGACGATGAGTAACCACTCGAATCCAAATGCCGGCATCAGAAAGACGCCAAAGGGTTTCGGCGCAACCCGGGACGACCTCCATATCTCTAAACATGCGGTGTTCCATAACTGCAACGCGATGAAGCCGTTCAAAGTCATCCGGACCGAAGCCCCATTCTCGAAAGTCCCAGCTCCGTTCGAGTGGAAGTGACTCTTCGTCCACTCCAAGTTCTTTAGCGACAATTTCTCGAAATATTTCAGTGTGTAGCCCGCAGACCCCATCAAGATCAACGCCCAAGATAAATTCGTTCATGAGCGACGTCTCCGGAATTTATTCCGTTTTGCAGGAGGCTCCTCAACCGCTGGAAGCGTCAACCAGGAATCTGAGAGCTTGTTTTGACCGTCTATTCGTATTTGTTCAAGTTCGGGTCGTGTCCATGGTGCTGACCGCGGATCTAGGGCTCGGTAGCGGGCTTCGAGGTGGTCAAAGTTCTCGTCGGTAATGACATTTTCAATTAGCCGGCAAGGTGTCCAGCTTTCGATGTTGCCTAGCCATATGTAGCTATCAGCGACGTCTTTCAGTCGCAGCGAGGTTTCCTTGCCATCCAACGAGCCAATGACTTCGTTCAAACCCACGTTTCCCAGCGTTGCAAGATCCAGGGTGATTCCAAAGTTCTCTGGCCTTTCTGGCGCTGCGGCTATCAACGACTCGACACGCTCCGCAGCTTGGCTGTCGGTAACCGCTCCGTGAAATACCGCGCGGGCTACTCCATCTCCCATCCAGCGGTGGAGAAGATTTCCAACGCTCACTGTGGGCAAACCATTGTCCCATTGAATTAGTCGGGTCGTGGTGCGCTCGCCTGACATCAAGACAACTGCGCGCCCGCCTGAACGCAAAACTTCATTTGTCAACGTATTGGCCATATGAAACGCCGCTACATCGCGGTAATGACCACCCATCCACCAGTTTCTAAGCTCTAACTCTGCTGCTGATCTTCCTTCAAGGAGCAAAGGATCCTCTACATAGGTTGGAAAACCTAAACCAACGACCCGAAAACGAGGAGCTTGGGCATCCAGGCTCCTGTTTAAGGCCCAGGCTGCCCTCAGAACCTCAGCGTATTCGAAGTATGTGAAGCCAATCCCAAGCAAATCAACAAACAAATTTGTGCATTTGGTTTCATCCCAGTTCTCTGATGCAAGTAACTGATCGAGAGCTTCCTGAGTCCGTGAATTTGTGAATTCCCAAGCCAAGTTGTGCACGCCGGCCTCGTAGAGCTGAGGTAAGACCTGCGAAACAAACTGGACGTGCTGCGCTATTCCGGTTTGGTCACCCAAGAGGACTAGTTGCTTGGAACCTGCTAATTCAACCAGGTGAGCGCTTGCTGATTGCAGGGAGGAACCCTGTTCTTCGCTGTTGTCTGTGGAGTCGTTCATTTCCTGTCCGTCATAACGTTAAACAATCTGTGTCCAACTGAGTTCAGCCGCAGCCGCGGTGTTCTTTATAGCAATGTCGAAGTCCCGGGTAGTCGAATCGGGCTGCCTCAGTTGTGGATCTAGTGACCATCTACGTGCTTCATCGATATTTGTTTCATCCACTAATCCTTGGAGAGGAGTTGGTCCTCGGACATCTTTAGGACGTTCAAGAAAAATCCATCCGTGAGCGAGCTGAGAAATATCGCCATTATCGATTGAGGTAGAACATGGGAGTCTTCCGATAGGTCCAGAATTTACGTCGAAAGCGACGGGAAAGTGAGGATTGTTTGTATGAGCGAAAGCTGCGTCTAAGTACCCATCGGCGGGGAGAGTGAAAAGCCCATGCTCACCATCAGCGGTCAATGGTTGATGGAGGAGAACTGTCGCCGCTTGGTCCGCAATGGCGCTATAGACGTGGTTTCCGCACCCGACCACTCTGCCGTCGACAACCTCGGTATCGATTTGGTCCATTGTGGTATGAGGGCGTCTTCTCATTCGAGTCAACGCATTGCCCGTTTTGGTTAGAACTAGGGCCTTGTGTCCATGTCCGACAAACTCCTTGAGTAGAACATCGGCCATATGCCTAGACGCTGGGCCCCTGGGACGTAAGTGTTCCCAAGCGTAAGGGGACAACAAGTCGGCACTGGCTGTGACGGCGTCGATATCGATGTCGTAGTCAAGTGCCACTATTCGGAATGGAGGAGAACTTGGAACCCGGGTTCGATTGACAGCCCAAACGGCGCGCAGAATATCCAAGTATTCAACGAAGGCGAAGTGGTAACGCAAACCCCAACGAAACAAAGCTGACCTTGCTATCCCTTCATCAAATTGGTCGGCGTTGACCAATTCGTCCAATAGAGATTGGTCATCCATGCAAGCCCACTCGATACCGAGCAGATTTACGCCTGCTGTATTCACTGCTGGGATTAATTCCTGCAGGAATAGACCGGTTTTTCTTGAAGGAACGTTGTGTCCGACGAAAACTATTTCATGGTGGCTAAATAGATCTGAGACGTAGTCCACGGGTTCCCGCCCGGCTAATGAAATTTCGTCGATTACCAGATCTAGATGTCCAGGGTCAATCGATGAGAGGCGTCGTCGCTCTCGAAAATGCTCAATTGTTTCGAGCATCGCGTCATCCCCATGAACAGTCACTTGCCCGAGAGTACCTAGCGATAAACGTGCTGTGATAGCTGTCTGTTTATATTCGGCCGATCCTCCGTGTCAGTCAGCCCTTCTGCGACGTATGGTGAAGTGGCCGCTGCGACAGCTAGCTGAGAAAGAAGCGCTTTATGACTATGCGTCTATACGACACTGCGCAAGCAGCCGTTGTTGATATCGAGCTAGATGCCCACGTCCGCATGTATGTGTGTGGCATTACGCCTTATGACTCAACTCACCTTGGTCACGCAGCTACCTATTTGAGTTATGACCTGATCATTCGGCGACTTGAAGATCTTGGGCATACCGTTCAACTAGTCCGCAATGTGACCGACGTAGATGACAGCATTTTGCCCAAAGCAAGAGAACTGGGGATTGACTTTCTTGAATTAGCCGAAACGGAGATGAACCGATTCGGACAAGACATGGTTGCGTTAAATACGCGTCGCGCTGACTCAGAACCGCGGGCTACCGAATCCATGAAGGACATAATTGACCTCATTGTCACATTGGCAGATCGTGGCCATACCTACGTAAGTGAGGGAACGACCTATTTCGATATCACCACCTTCTCGGAGTTTGGAAAGCTCTCTCATTTGACCGAACAAGAGATGGTTGAGCTTGCAGCCGAAAGAGGTGGGCAGCCGGACGATCCGAAACAACGTAATCCGTTGGATTTCGTATTGTGGCAGCCCAGCGCAGATGATGAACCCAGCTGGGACTCCCCTTTTGGCTCAGGGAGGCCCGGATGGCATATTGAGTGTTCTGCGATGAGTATGCGTGCGTTGGGTCCGGCTCTAGATATTCACGGCGGTGGTGCTGACCTTATTTTTCCCCACCATGAATGTGAAATTGCGCAAAGTGAATCTGTAAACGACGAGCCGTTCTCCAAGTATTGGATTCATGCAGGATTAGTTGCTTATCAAGGCACAAAGATGTCCAAGTCGCTTGGAAACTTGGTTTTTGTATCCGAGTTAAGAAAAGAAATTGATCCCCGTGCCATCCGGCTGGCTCTTATGGCCCACCACTATCGATCTGACTTCGAGTGGTTTGACGAAGAAGGTCCTCAAGCGCAAAGAGATCTTCAATTACTTGTTCGCTCAGCCGGTGAGGCTGACCCTGTTGCCGCAGGACCGTTGATTGACCAGGTACGTGATGCACTAGACGATGATCTCAACACGCCGCGAGTCCATCAATTACTCCTCGAAGAGGCTCAGGCTATTGAAGAGGGGGCGCCATCCGCGTCTCCGGGCGGCCTCGTAGCTTCGGCATCTTTATGTGGAATAGAACTTTGATGAGGGTGTTGAGTTCTTAGGTTGCCCGATGTAGCAGCTTTGCGGGGTTAGCCTGTCAACAATGCAGTCAATCGCAATCGTTAATCAAAAAGGAGGCGTCGGCAAAACCACCATTACATTGGGTATTGCCGAAGCGGCCGCTGCTTCCGGATTGAAAGTTCTAGTGGTTGACTTAGACCCTCAAGCTAATGCTTCGAGTGGTTTGGGTATATGGAATGGGACGCCTTCGATTGACGACGTGATGAGTGAGCCGAGAGCCGGCTCAGCTCTCGAAGCTATATGCCCTTCTCGTTGGCCTGAAGATGGTCCCAACCCAGATCTGATACCAGGAAGCCATCTTCTAGCGAGTCGAGAACCTCTTTTGGCGGCAGACCCAGTAGGTGCTCAGGATCGATTGAGACTGGCTTTAGCAGGTATCGGCCATGATCTAGCTCTTATCGATTGCCCGCCGTCCCTTGGTTTGTTATCTATAAACGGGCTCTTCGCTGCTGAACGAGCAGTCATCGTCACTGAACCTGCTGCCTGGGCAGCAGATGGAGTCGATTTGATGCACAACACCGTCGAACGTGTATCGGGTCGATTAGGGACCCCAAGGTTAAGCGGAATTGTTATGAACCGGGTTGGAAGAACTCGCGATAATCGCTACTGGAGTGAACAACTTCAAGAACGTTTTGGAACTCTCTTGCTCCCACAAATCCAGCTAAGGGCGGCGATAGCAGAAGCCTCAGGTCAGTCGACCACACTCCGAGCTTTAGGGAAGCGTCCAGGAGCGGCTGAAGCAGCTTCGCAATTCGATGCCCTATGGCTTGAACTAAGTCGTGATTTAGGCTTGAGCAAAACCGTCGGCCGTCCAGAGCAAGCCTTCGAAACTCCGACCACTACTATTGACTCTTGAAGGAGTAGAGATGGCCGGCTACGACACAAACCGACCCCGACCCACTGACAGTGGTTCGTTTGTCGGGCTTCCAGGTGACCCTGTAGTCGCTCATCCCAGCGGCGACCATCAGGTCGCTGGAGAGGATAATTCTGAGGTGGTTTCCGTCGCTGGGGGAGAAGACGATATAGGACCAACCCTTCAAAGCGTCCCTCAAGCTGTTCCACCTTTGGACCGAAGAGTGCCGATGATGGCCGTTATCGGAGGCCTTGGGGGTTTAGTCATAGTTCTATTGATATGGCGCCGGCTGATGGGAAGACGTGGCTGATGGGCTTCAACGTCTGTCCCCAGTTCCAAGATTGAACTTGTGAATTCTCTTGAACCGCAGTCTTTAACTTTTCGTCCGCGTCACTTGAGTCCTAGTTCTGCTTCCACTTTTCGCCAATGTCCCCGTCGGTGGCGACTGAGATACATCGACAAACTGCCAGACCCTAAAGGTGAGCCTGCAGTACTTGGCACGTTTGTTCACGAAATACTTGAGGAACTATTAAGCCTTGAAGCGAATCAACGGTCGATTGATACTGCGAGAGAAATTGCTCGGACGCTCTGGGATCGAATTCTTATCGACGAAGATTTCATCGGTTTGGGTCTTTCGGAAACCGAAGTGAAGTCGTTCATGTGGAAGGCTTGGCGGCTTATAGAGAGATATTTCCTCCTTGAAGATCCGGCAGAGGTTGAGGTTGTTCGTGCCGAACAAAAATTGTCAGTCGAAATTGGGGGAGTGCCGTTTTTCGGAATCGTGGATCTAACCGAGCGGGTTTCTTCTGGGCTTCGAGTTGTGGACTACAAGACTGGCAAAGCCCCTGGGTCCAGATATGTAGATGACAAATTGTCCCAAGTTTGGCTTTATGCGGCAGCACTAGCCGAAGAAGATTTCGATGTAAGTGAAGTGCGCCTCATGTACCTAACGAGTGGGGCCATCGATCGGCCGTTCGACTCGGCGGCAGTTGCCAGTGCCGTAGAAATTCATCGCCAGACATGGGATCGTTTATGTCAGGCGATTGATACGGAAAAATTTTCTTATAAAACCGGTCCGCTCTGTAATTGGTGCCCATATTTGGAGCATTGCCCTGAAGGAGCCGCTGAAGCCGAGAGACGCTACGGACCGCGAGACTGAGGATCAGCGGTTGAGTGCCTGAACTTCCCGAAGTAGAAACAATACGCCGACAACTTCGTGGCGAAATTATTGGCCAGATGGTGCTTCGGGCCGGGAGCCATCAATCTGAGAAGTTTTTGCCTGCGAGGAAAACTAAGGGCCGACGATTCATCGAATTAGCTCGGCGAGGCAAGTATTTAATCGGCGAATTCGATGATGAGACAGAATTAATTATTCATCTCGGTATGACAGGTCAACTGCTTGTTGATCGGGAAGCAGAATTTGCAAAAAACCATGATCAATACTGCCGGGCCTGGTGGTCATTGACTGACGGCAAAACCGTTGTTTTCAGAGATGTACGGAGATTTGGACGGATAGCCGTCGTGGGTAAAGGTGATTATTCGAAAATTCCTACGTTGAGGGATATGGGGCCGGAGCCTTTTTCTGTTGGACTCACTGGCAATGATGTTTGGCATAGAACCCGGGGTCGGAGAAGTCGAATAAAAACTCAGCTATTAAGTCAACGTCTCATCGCTGGAGTAGGAAATATTTATGCGGACGAAGCACTATTTCTTGCCCAAATTAATCCGGCTGTGAGATCGATTAGTCGATGTCAGGCACAGAGGCTTCTCGATTCCGTGCGCACCGTCTTTTCTGAAGCGATCGAGAGGGGCGGCACAACGCTGCGCGATTATCGGAATCTCGAAGGGGAAGGGTCGAATCAACACCACCTCAAGTGTTACGGAAGAGCAGGTGAGTCATGTGTCGTTTGTGGTTCCACCCTTCGTCTTCGAGTTATTGATGCTCGTTCGACGACCTGGTGTCCGCAATGTCAGGCGCGTTGATTTGGGGTTTTAACTGGTTTGCGGCTTCGGAGTCTTAACTCGCGAAACCAATACGCAGGCGACAAGAGAGCTGATCATAATGAAACCAAATGCCCATTTGTAAAGATCATAAGCTTCGCTTGGATTGGCTGGCTCGCCCGTAATCGCGAACATGGCGGCTAGACCGAGGGCGCCACCGAACTGTCTCGCTGTTTGAGTAACGCCGCCTGCGAGACTGAAATATTCAGGTGTTACTTCTGAGACACCAGCAGCAGCTAGCACTCCCAGAGTCATCCCCATCCCGGTGGCACTTAACAAAAGCCCCGGGAGATAACCAGACCAATAGTTAGCCTGCTCACCGAGCATAGTGATCCACCAAAACATTCCGAATGCGCAGATGAAGGTTCCTGGCCCAGCGACTGATCTGTGACCGTAACGGTCCGCGAGAGGGCCGGCGAATGTCGCACCGATGGTGACCGCTAGAGCTCCGACGGCGGTGGACAAACCAGTTACGCCTATTGAATATTCCCACGCATCTGTCAAGAACAACACGAGGGAGAGCATTAGTGCGTACATCCCCAAAGTGAATATGAACAGGGCTACCGATGCTCGGCGGAATGACTGGATCTGAACTAATGCCCTAGGAAGAATCGGTTCAGGGTGCCTTTTATTGCGATAGGCGAAAGAACCAAAAAGCGTTACACCGATTAATACCGAAATCACAGTTCCGATAGATAACCAACCCCATTCACGCCCTTGAACGATGGCCAATACGACGAGAGCCGTCGCGGAAGAAAGTAGGGCGCCACCCACTACGTCGGGTTTCGCAGCCGAGTCATCTTTCGGAGTTTCACTGAAGACGCGATTGCTTAGAACAAACGCCACCACGCCGATCGGCAAATTGATCATAAAAGCCCATCGCCAACTGGCTAATTCGATGATCCCCGCACCTATTGCTGGACCGAACCCGTTAGCGGATGCGAAGCAAGCTCCCCAAAGAGTGACCGCTGTTGCTCGCCGTTCGGGCGGCCATGAGGCAATCACCAGCCCCATCGAAGCAGGGGTAATTAAAGCAGCCCCGATTCCTTGCAAAGCTCGCATGCCGACCAGAAAAGATGGAACTGGTGCCGCTGCCACGCCAACAGAAGCAACTACAAACACGATCAATCCCAAAGACATTACGCGTAGGCGACCAGCGCGATCCGCGAGTCGACCGCTTACGACTAGAAGCGCGGCATAGACGAGCACGTAGGCGTTGAGGACCCAAGACAACTGAGCATTTGTTACTCCATCAAAGTCTCGTCGAAAGCTTGGGAAGGCGACATTGACTACTGAACCGTCGACACCTACCAAGAACATGGCCAAACCGGCGGCGATTAGGGCGAGCCAAGCTTTCCTAGAGATAGTTCCATTGGACATGTGCGAACCTTAAACGCGATCGGCCGGCAAGAAGCAATCCAACAGTTGAGTTGATGGCATTAAATAAGGTGGCCTTATTGGCCTTGGCAAGTCTCACACCACCAGCAGCTTCTGCCCGCAAGTTTGGTGATTTTGATGGAAGAAGCGCAACGTCTACAGGACTGCCCCTCGCGTTTGTAGACGTAGAGGGCATCTCTAGGTTTTAAACGACCTGGAGTTGCTCCAGAATCTGCATTGCTCACTGTGACGATTCGGTTTAACCGAACACCCTGCCGCAATTGCGAGACCGACACGGCCCATAAGTCTTTGAGCTCGCTTTGTGTTAGGTCGGACGACGGACGTTCAGGGTGAATCCCTAACAAGAAAAGAAACTCGGCTCGATAAACATTTCCGATTCCGGCGATCACCGATTGATCTAACAGAGAAATAGCGATAGGTGTTTTGCGGTTCGCCAGACCAGCAGCGAAATCTTCCCATTTACTGCCTCGACGAAGTGGGTCAGGTCCCAAGTCATCGGTAACTCTTAATAACTCCTCCCTGGGTATAAGCGCACAAGTTTGCGGCCCGGTGAGATGCCAGGCCCTGGTGCCTTCTAGGCGAAGACGGACGGTGTCCGAAGGTTCGGTCTCAAGAGCTTGGGGTCGGAACTTGCCGATTAAGCCCAAGTGAATATGAAGAATCGTCTCTTCAGAAAAAGTAAGAAATAGATGTTTTCCAAAGGCCTCGCTCTTCAGCAAAGATTTCTGGTTTATAACCGAGGCTCCATGTTCAAATCGACCTTGTGGTGAACAAGCTGTAACAAGCCCTGTGACCAGGTCAGTTCGCAAATCTTTAGATAACCGATGAATAGTGTGGCCTTCGGGCACCGTATATTTCTAGTGCTTGTGGAAACGTGAGGTCGACATATGGCGCTCGGAATTGAAGAAGTCTTGGTGGGTTGCTGGACGGATGAGGAAAATGCCACGGGTGTGACCGTGATTCTCCCACCTAAAGGTTCCCTTGGAGCTCTGGCGGTGCGAGGTGGAGCGCCGGGAACAAGAGAGGCATCAGCGCTTGGGCCAAACGGGTCTGGAGTGGAATGCCATGGGGTTGTGTTATGTGGGAATAGCGTATTTGGTTTGGCCGCCGCAGACGGTGTAGTGGAATGGTGCGTGGAGCAAGGTCGCGGCCTGGAATTAGCCTCTTCGGTTATTCCAGTAGTTGGCGCCGCAGTCATTTTCGACATAACCGGACCAGATAACCCTAGACCAGGCCCGATCGCAGGCCGATTAGCGTGCGAGGCTGCAACTAATTCTGACCCAACATCACAAAGAGTGGGTGTCGGTAGGGGTTGCACCGTAGGCAAAGCTGCCGGCCGGGCTTACAGACGTCCAGGCGGCCAAGGAATAGGGATTGCCGAATCGGGAGGCCTTACTGTTGGAGCGGTCGTCGCAGTGAATGCGTTCGGTGATGTCCTCAATGCCGATGGTTCGGTGATGATTGGCTCGTCCGCTCCGCCTGAAGCTCCTAGGTACCCGTATGTGTCCATTGAAGAAATATCGGCATGGGAATCAGGTGAAGAGAAAGCCAATACGACGATTGGATGTTTGGTGACAAACGCCCGCCTTACCAAGGCTGAAGCCTGCCGAGTAGCAGACTTGGCACACACTGGAATTGCAAGATCAATTGACCCGCCCCACACTTCAGTTGATGGGGATGCTTTGTTCCTTCTCGCTACGCAAGAGGTGGAAGCAACACCTGATCTGGTCGCTGAGCTTGGAACAAAAGCTGTCACGTTGGCAATCAGAAACGCTATGGAATAGCGGTTGCTACCTGATCAAGAAATTGCTGTGTCACCTAACCCCTCGCGGATTATGCCAACATCAGTGCACCAGAGAAAGGAGGTGGTCCAGAAAATGCCAATACTTAATAGGACTCTGGAGGTGGTCGGGCGCTGAAGCGGCCTGCCAACTTGGGAGGAAGCTTCCATCGTTATTTAACGAAGAGGTGGCGACTCCAACCCGGATCATCCCATCTGTCGGTGTGCGTGCCGGTCCTCGCGCAATCAAGTCCTAGCTAATGCGGTTAGGTAACCCACCTCAGATGAACTGAAGCGCCCTCGCTCTCGTGGCGAGGGCGCTTCTATTCGACAAATTGCTCGGTGATGCGGGCTTTCCTTTCCAAAGACTTGCCCTACCAAACTAGTTTTCAAGGTTTCTGATCTTGTTTTGTAACCGCGATTTGAGGGTCTTAGGCAATTTGTCGACTACTAGGTCGTAACTATCTTCGATCCATTCTTGAATGTCCTCTAGAGACACGGATCCATCTACAGAAATGTGATTCCAATGTTTCTTGTGGAAGTTGCTAGCGCGAACAGCGGGATGTTGCTGACGAAGTAACTCCGCCTTTCCGGGATCACATTTGAGCATGACCGAGGGCGTAGTTGAACGTAGTGGAAGCAAAGCAAACATTTTTCCCCCGACCTTGAAGACAGATACATGCTCTCCAAAGGGGAAATCCTCAATAGCTTCCGGTTGCGCTAAACACGTTCGGACCAAGGTTTCTCGCGTCATTCTCGCTCCATTCCCCAATTAGAGCATCTGAAGTGTCACTATGCGACGGTGACCAACAGTGACCAAGGGCTTGAGTTTGAATGTCCACGATGCTCCGAAGCAGCTTGCCAACCGTTCTACGGACCTTGTGAATCATGTCGTGACGATCTGCGACAGATGTTTGTAGCGGAAAGTAAAGATGTTGAAAACAAACGCTACGAACCAAAGATGAATGTCACTCCAAATGCTGTAGCGACAAAGGAATAAGGGAAATCTTTCTTCGCAGACCCAGTCGATAGATCATGGCTAGTAATCACCGAAGGCCGCGTCGAGGGGGAATAGAGAGTTATGGCTTAGGTGACCAATTACTTAACTTCTCAACTGTTGCGAGCGCCTCTTGGGTGGAGCCGGCGAATGAAAATCGAATGAAACGATGTCCTTCAGTGGGGTCAAAGTCAATACCCGGCGTCACCGCTACACCTAATTCGTTCAGCCATTGTTGGGCCAACGATTGGCTGTCGTCGCACAAGTGATCGACCTGTGCCCAGATATAAAAAGCGCCATCAGCCGGAGCAAGATTATCGATGCCTATGGTAGGTAAACCCTCCAACAGAATTCTTCGATTAACGCTGTAACGAGCAAGGTTTGCCTCAAGCTCATCCTGACTTTCGAAAGCACCCAGGGCAGCGTGTTGGGAGACCGATGCGGCAGCGATGAAAGCATTTTGAGCCAAACGCTCAACTGGTGACACTAAAGCCTGAGGCAAAACCAACCACCCGACGCGCCAGCCGGTCATGGAGAAGTATTTTGAAAAACTGTTAACTACTACCGCTTCATCCCAGTAGGCGGCAGCAGTAGGGGCTTCGTTTCCATAGGTAACCCCGTGATAAATTTCGTCTGAGATGAGCCGAACTTCATTCTCTTTGCACCAGTTGATTAGCTCTACAAGTTCGTTTTCTAAGAGCATTGTTCCTGTCGGGTTTGACGGACTGGCAACCACTAATCCGTCAATTTGGCCAATTGATTCCAGCCCATCTGGCGAGGGTTGGAATCGTGTCTCGGGACCAACTGGCAAATCTATAACTTCTACACCTAAGGCTCGAAGCACGTTGCGGTAACACGGGTAGCCCGGGGTTGGAACAACTACTCGATCGCCAGGTTCGAAACATGCAAGGAAAGCCAACGTAAATGCGCCGCTTGCTCCCATTGTGATGGCAATCCGTGAGGATGGAATATCGGTGTTGTACCACTCCAGGTAATGACGATGTAAACGCTCGCGGAGGGAGTCCATTCCAAGTGCAGACGTGTAGCCAAGAATTTCGTTTTCGATTGCGTCGATAGCGTTTCTTCTAGCTCCTGAAGGTGCGGGCGTAGAGGGCTGACCGACCTCGAGGTGGAGCACCTCCTTGCCAGCATTTTCTCGAGCTGCCGCCGATCGCATTACCTCCATTACATAGAAAGGCGGAATGTCGGACCGGTTCGATGGTGCTATGGCCATACCAGGAGTGTGGCGGGTATCGCCCTAGAAGCGGGTCTTTTAAGACCATTACTTCTTTGAAAATAGGACTGAAATAAAAAAAGCCTTTTGCGGTACTCATCTCATGAAGCATGCTGGAGGTATGAGCACCGCTTTAATGACTGACCTCTACGAAGTCACCATGCTTGACGCCGCGCTTCGATCGGGCGTTGCCTCACGACAAGCGACCTTCGAAGTTTTTGCGAGAAGGCTGCCCGCTGGTCGTGGTTACGGTGTTGTCGCTGGACCTGGACGCTTGGCTGAACAGCTGGCCGAGTTCCAATTTTCCTCGGTTCAAATCGATTATTTGGCGAGCCTTGGTCGATTCAGCGACGACCTCCTGGAATTCCTCAAGACTTTCCAATTCGAAGGGGAGGTATGGAGCTACAGAGAAGGCGATTTTTATGTACCGGGCAGTCCAGTGTTAAGAGTGGATTGTTCTTTTGGTGGAGGCCTTCTCCTTGAGACTCTGGTTCTGTCAGTTCTGAATCATGATTGTGCCGTCGCCTCAGCTGCTGCTCGAATGCATGACGTAGCCAATGGTCGACACCTCATCGAAATGGGTGGCCGAAGAACGCACGAAGAAGCGGCGGTAGCTGCCGCGAGGGCAGCTTGGTTGGTTGGCTTTGACACAACATCAAATATGGAGGCTGGGATCCGTTTCAATGTGCCAACAGCGGGCACATCAGCGCACGCTTTTACGCTTGCCCATGATGATGAAGAGTCTGCGTTCGAAGCGCAAATTGAAGCTCATGGTCTTGAAACCACGCTGTTAGTGGATACGTATGAAATAGAGACTGGTATTGACCGCGCATTAGCCGCTGCAAAAAGATTGGGAGGAGTTCCTGGGGCTATTCGAATTGACTCAGGCAATCTCGCGGATGAGGCGCTGAGAGCCCGACGAAAGTTAGACGCTAATGATGCTGAATCGACTCGGATCGTTGTTTCAGGCGACCTCGATGAATACCGAATTGCTGACTTAGCTGACCTGCCTATTGATGGATACGGGGTCGGAACACAATTGGTCGTTGGGTCCGGCCATGCCACCGCTGGCATGGTCTACAAATTAGTGGCTATCGCCCGAAGATCAGGAACCTATGAACCCGTTGTTCCGGTTTCTAAGTCTTCTGAGGGTAAGGCAACTAGGGGTGGGGTCGTACGCCCTTATCGGATTGTCGATCAAGGTACTGCAGTTGATGAAATTCTTGTTCAGCATGACCGTCCCGGTCCACCCGATGCTAGAGCACTTCACGTCCCACTATTTCGCGCATCAGGACCTGCGTATCCCTACAGCCTTGAAGGTGATCGGGAATTTCACCTTCGTGTTCGAAAGGAATTGCCAGACTCTATGCGACTGCTGAATTCCGAACCGCTGTTTGAAGCACGCACTTTATAGACCGAACTGAAGTCAGTATTTCGTTCGATTCGAGGGAATCAACGGCTGATGAAAATCCCTTGAGAAGCACCCGCTTCCAAGGTTCGGGCTACGTCAATTACCCGTGGACCATCCCGTCTGACAATAGCGATCACAGAAACATTGTCAGATATCTGGTGTTCTCGGTCTCCATCAAAAGCCAAAGTAGAAGGGCCCAACAATTCCACCTCTTCTTCTAGATTTACCTTCTGCACGTCCTTAACTGGTACTTGTCTGTACAGTCCCGGCGCTATTGGTGCAGTGGTAAGAGCGCCACCTGAGCCACAGGTCACCAAGATCGCAGCATCGTCATCTGCCCGACACGTTGTATGTAGACCTGCAACCGACGAGACGCCGATGGTGTCCGGCCTGGCAGTGGTCACTAACAACTGTCGAAGATTTGTCGCATCAACTGGCAGCCGATTACCAACGAAATCATTGGCGAGCGTGGCGGCGTCGATGAGAGCGATGTCTCTTGACCCATCGGGCAGCTTCAAGTGGATCACCTTTGAACGAGGCGCCACCGAGTGGAGATCAACCAGGTTCGTTGCTACTAACCCCGCAGCGGCACCGGCAACTGTTGGTTCAACAAGTGAAGGGAAGACGTTGTTTGTTCCCGTAGACATCGGAACTAAAACTGCTTCGGGCCAGGCTCGAGCTATGGTCCGATTGGTTCCATCCCCTCCAAGAGTAATTATTACTCTGATGCCGCGCTCCTTCATTGCGAGCGCAGCTCGTTCGGTGTCCATAGGGTCTACCCGGGCTCCGATGTCAAGAATTTCGAGATCTGCTTCCACCGGTAGATCAGCTAACGCTCCGCTCGCGATCCCGAAAGGTTCTTTCATCGCGACTACGTGGGTTGCGCCAGCAGCTACCGCTCCTATGACTGCTCTCGCAATACGATTACGTTTATCCTCGGCGCTCGATACCCCTCCACGAGCTGCCACTCGCCGGATATCTCGACCAGAAACTGGGTTCGCGATGATGCCAACACTCTCTGATTGATCCGTCACGCTCCTACCCTAGGCAAGGAAGTGGCTTGTTATCTGCTACAACAAGCTTGTGACTCAACCTCCAGTGGTGCTGACGATTGCGGGTTCAGATTCAGGAGGAGGTTCGGGGCTCCAAGCGGATTTGCGGACCTTCGCTGCTCAATCGGTCCACGGCGTTTGTGCATTGACCGTTGTCTCTTCGCAAAACACAAATGAATTTCGTTCCGCCTGGCCGGTTCCGGCTTCGGTCGTGCAGTCTCAGATTGAAGCAATTTTGGATGACTTTGACGTCAAAGTTGTAAAGACCGGACTGCTGTACTCTCGGGAAAATATAGAGCTAATAAGCGAGATGGCTGATGCAGGCTTGCTGCCCTCGTTGATCGTTGACCCAGTGATTGTCAATCGCCATGGCGAACCGTTATATGACGGCACAACCGTCGATCTGATACGCCGGCGGTTGATACCGAAGGCTTTGGTAATAACCCCCAACCACCTTGAGGCGTTTCGGATCTTGGGTGATGAAATAAATGATGATGTCGAAGCATTGTCGCAGGCCGCCCAGCGCTTAGCTGCTATGGGGCCATCTCTCGTTGCGTTAACTGGAGGTCGCCGCGATACTCCATCAATGGTTGATGTTGTGGCATATGAAGGAGAAGTGAATTTCTTAGAAGTCGAACGTTGTTTGACGAGCAATGTCCGTGGGACAGGTGACACTTTCTCGGCGGCAATTGCTGCAGGAATAGCAAAGGGGGCATCACCCCTTGACGCTGTGAAAAAAGCTCAAGTGTTCACTTCAGAGGCAGTTCGACGAGCAGCTACCTGGAAACTGGGTTCAGGCGAAGGCCCAATCGATCATCTAGGTCAGTTGAATGCAGCCGGCCTAGACTGACAATGCTTCAATCTGATTGAGCCTTTGGGAGAAACTAGTGACGCGAGAGCAGTGGCGAAAAGAATATGAGGCCGGCGAAGTCCGGGACCTTGATTACGAAACTATGAGTGGGGTTCCGGTAGAACCGCTATATGCGCCCAAAGATAATGATGTTGATGAGTCCATAGGCTGGCCTGGCCAATATCCGTATACCCGCGGCGTGCACCCAAGCGGGTACAGAGGCCGTTTATGGACGATGCGAATGTTTGCGGGCTTCGGCACTCCAGAAGACACGAACACGAGGTTTAAAGAAATTCTCGGAGCTGGCGGAGGGGGCTTATCAACGGCCTTCGACATGCCGACGCTCATGGGACTGGACAGTGATGACGTCCTCTCGGTTGGCGAAGTCGGCCGATGCGGTGTTGCCGTGGACACCATTGAAGATATGCGAATCCTTTATAACGACATCGACCTTGGGCAGACGACAACGTCGATGACGATAAATGCTCCAGCGGCACCTGTTTGGGCCATGTTTGTTGCTAACGCCGAAGAACAAGGCACCGACAGAAGCCATATTGGTGGAACGCTTCAAAATGACATTCTTAAGGAATATCAAGCCCAAAAAGAATGGGTGTTCCCTCCGAGGCCGTCAATGCGACTCGTAGCGGACACCATCGAGTTCGCGAAAAACGAAATGCCACGATGGAATTCAGTATCGATAAGCGGCTACCACATTAGAGAAGCAGGCTCGACGGCAGCTCAAGAGTTAGCTTTCACATTGGCTAATGGATTTGCCTATGTCGAAGCAGCACTTCAACGCGGCCTAGCGGTAGATGACTTTGCTCCAAGGCTGAGTTTCTTTTTTAATGCTCATATCGATTTCTTTGAAGAAATTGCCAAATATCGGGCTGCTCGCCGGATTTGGGCGCGATGGATGAAAGATCACTACGGGGCTCAAGATCCGAAATCGATGATGCTTCGTTTCCACACTCAAACGGCGGGAGTGTCGCTTACAGCACAGCAACCCGAAGTAAACGTGGCAAGGACGGCGATCGAGGCTCTCGCCGGGGTGCTCGGAGGCACCCAGAGTTTGCATACAAACTCGATGGATGAAGCACTCGCTCTACCGACTGAAAAAGCAGCTCGGATAGCGTTGCGGACCCAGCAAGTTATTGCCCACGAGACTGGAGTCACTGATGTAGTTGACCCGTTGGGTGGAAGTTGGTTCGTAGAAGAATTGACCGACCAGTTAGAAGCGGAGGCAGAATCAATGTTCAGTCACATTGCTGAAGCTGGAAGCGGTTCGATGCTCGAAGGAGCGTTCGAACTAATCGATGAAGGCTGGTACCAAGGAAATATTGCTGACGCGGCCTATGAATTCGAAAAGAAAGTGAACGCTGGTCGTCGGATCGTAGTGGGGGTTAATGACTTCACTGAGGGCAACGAAGAAGACCAAATTGACCTTTTGAAGATCACTACAGAAGATGAACAGCGCCAGATCAAGAATCTTCAGCAGATAAAAGCTGATCGGAACCAAGCAGCGGTCGATGAGTCACTCGTTGCTCTGAGTCGTGCCGCGGAAACCGATACGAACTTGATGTTGCCACTGATTAACAGTGTTAAAACACGAGCGACCGTCGGCGAAATCATGAATACCTTGGCGGATGTATTCGGTCGTTATCAAGAAAAGCCTTTTATCTGAACAAGCGAGTGCGGTCTGCTTGAGCGTTAAAGGCAGGTAGTGTCAGACCTAGCGAAACTGGTTGATGAGGGAGCGATGCTGCAATCAAAGCCACCCAAATTGCTCACTGCGATGCTTGCAGTTGCCTTAGTTGCTGCGGCGTGTGGTGGCGGAAGCGATCAAACACAACTTGAACGCGAGCTGCAGGACAAAGCAGGAAGCGACATCTTGCCGGTGGAACTCGGGTTGGTTGATTGTCCCGAAGATGTAGTGGTAACTCCGGAGTCAGTATTTATCTGCGCTAGTGAAGTTGCCGGCCAGTACTACGAATTACAAGTACGTATTATCGACGCTCAGGGTCAATACTCCTACGCGCACAAGCACCACGCATTGCAACTGGTAAATACAGAAGCACTATTAGCAGACCAAGTTGCCTATGAAGTCGGTTTTGATGTCATGGTTGATTGTGGCGATGACGAATATTTGGTGGCACCGATTGGCAGTTCATTTAATTGTTTAGCGACCCGAGTAGATGGTGGAGCTCAAGCCACTATCGAAGTTCGACTTGAAGACGCTGCGGGTCGAGTGAGTTGGGATCTGGTCCGGGCCTGACCTGTTGATAGTCGCCCCCTGTTCAATGCCATGAACCTGCTGGATATAAGCAATATCTCGCTGTCTTTCTCTGAAAAAAAGCTCTTTGCTGATCTTTCCTTCACCGTGGGTGCGAAAGACAGACTTGCCGTATTAGGAATCAATGGATCGGGCAAGTCCACGCTGTTAGCAGTGCTAGCGGAGAGAGAGAAAGTAGATAGCGGGCTCGTGCGTCGCCAACAAAACATATCTCTCTCTGTTCTTTTGCAACGTCCCCAACTGGGAGAAGAAACGGTAGGTGCCGCTATCGGACAGCAATGGCAAGGAAGAGCCGCGATGGATCGTCTGGGCTTAACCTCATTGTCGGATAAGAAAATTTCGTCGCTCTCAGGGGGCGAACAAAAGCGGGCGGCCCTAGCAGCTGTTCTTCATGATCCAAATGCCGACCTACTGCTATTAGACGAACCCACCAACCACCTAGATATAGAAGGGATTGAATACCTAGAAACTGTTATGAGCGAATTTGCGGGTGCCGTTGTTTTTGTATCTCATGACAGGCATTTAATCGATCGGGTAGCCACGAAAACCCTCGAAGTAACGACCGACGGCTGTTACGTGACCGAGGGAGGGTATGAAGAGCACCTATTGGCTAAGGCTGATCGTGAACACAAAGCTGAGCGCGATGAATCGACCAGGCTTATCTTGGCCCGCAAAGAATTAGCTTGGCTTCAACGAGGTGCCCGCGCACGACGGAGAAAGCCCAAATCTCGACTTGCTATTGCTCACCAAACACTCGAAGTCACAGAAAAAGAAGATTTCAGAAAGAGTTCGCTTGCTATAAATGAATTTCAACAGCAACGCTTAGGGCGCAAAGTAGTTGATCTTGAGAAGGTTGCAATGTCGGCCGGTGGCAAGACATTGTTCGATGATGTAGATCTGAGCCTCTCCTCCAGTGAGCGACTCGGAGTAGTAGGTCCAAACGGTTCAGGTAAGTCGACACTTCTGAGTTTGATTGCCGGTGTCAGAAAGCCTGAGAAAGGAACAGTCACCCATGGGTCGACTGTTCGCATCGGATATTTCGACCAGATGGGAGAGATACTCGATCAAAATTGCACAGTCGAAGAAGTGATTGCTGGGCCCGGTACCCGGCTAGATCACAACCAGGCAGCGTTGTTACGCCGATTCTGGTTTGAACCGGCTACCCATCGCGCACAGATTCGAACTCTTTCTGGCGGTGAACAGAGACGACTGCAACTCTTAGGAGTTCTCGCGGCAGAGCCGAATGTTCTGCTGCTTGACGAACCAACCAACGATCTTGACATCGATACGTTGCGCGCACTTGAGGATTGGCTTGACACGTTCAGCGGAGCACTAGTGGTTGTAACACATGATCGGGTTTTTCTCGAACGCGTGGTCGACCACGTGGTAGCTGTCGGAAGTGATGGCTTCAGGCAACTAGGAGCTGGAGAAGCGGTATGGGAACAAGCACGATCGAAACCGAAGATAAATACTCGCGATAAGAAGGTTCGTGCTGACAGATTGCATTCCAGCGGGCGCTCAATGTCCACTCTCCGACACCAGATTAAACAAGTTGAAGGAGATCTTGACCGACTTAGCAGCGAACGAGATGAGTGGTCTATCCGCCTTGGAGACACGGGTCTTACCCATGATGCTCGACTAGAAACTTCGACCCAACTCGCTAATGTCTTAGCTCAGTTAGAACTTCTAGAAGAACGATGGCTGGCCATATCGGAAGAGATGGAGGGACGGGGATAGCCGCTCCGCTACTCTGCGCCTTATGAACAGGCACACTCATGATTCCGCTGGAGAGCTGCGACCGTTGCGTTATCGTCGGCCCTTTATTCATTGGACTGCTGTCATAGTGTCGGCATCAATGGTTTTAGCTGGCTTCTCCGCCTTACTCGCAGCCCTATGAGTGAGATACAAGAAGCACCATTTGAAGGATTATCTTTAGAACGTCTTTACGAGATTTTGCGCCTGCGTGTTGAAGTCTTTGTTGTGGAGCAGAAGTGTCCGTACCGGGAAATTGACAACGCCGACTTTGGAGCTATCCATGTATGGACCGATGATGAACAGGGACTGGCCTCCTATCTGCGAGTTATAAAAGAAGAAGACCATTGCAGAATTGGCCGGGTGCTGACAAGAGCCAACGCTCGATCTAAGGGCCTAAGTAGGAAACTCATCCAGCATGTCTTAGATGGAACAGATGGCCCTTGGGTCCTATCCGCTCAATCGTATTTGAGGGATTGGTACGGCAACTTAGGATTTACTCAGAATGGGGCGGAATTCTTGGAAGATGGCATCCCTCACATTCCTATGCTCCGAGAATGCGAAGAAATCGGGGAGAGCTAGACCTACCGGGGATTATTTGTTGAGATCCACCACTGTGCGTCCTTGAACTCTTCCAGCAAGAATTTCTGAACCCAAATGCAAAACGTCATCCAACCCAACTGTGGTGGTCATTGTGGAGAGAACATCTCGATCTAATAAGTCATCAAGCCGTTCCCAGGCCTGAACCCTTTTCTCGAATGGACACATAACGGAATCAATACCTAAGAGGTTTACACCTCTAAGCAGGAACGGAATCACAGTCGTGTCGAGAGCATTGCCACCTGCAAGACCGCATGCTGCGACGCTTGACCCATACTGCATCTCGGTCAATACGTGCGCAAGAGTCGTGTCGCCCACCGCATCAATGCAGCCGCCCCAACGTTCCGAAGAAAGGGGTCCGGAAGGCGACTCAGCCAACTCCTGTCGTGACACAACTTGCTTGGCTCCGAGCCGGGTCAAATATTCAGCTGTCTCGGGTCGACCAGTAGAAGCAGCAACCTCGTATCCAGCTTGAGCAAGGAGATGAACAGCGACGCTTCCAACGCCACCGGCCGCCCCCGTAACCAGCACCGGCTCAGTTCCAATTCCCTGCGCCTCAATAGCCTGCATCGCCAACATAGAAGTGAGACCCGCCGTTCCGATGCTCATAGCTTCTAACTCTGACAAGCCTTCCGGAAGTTTCACAAGCCAGTCGGCGTTGACCCGCGCTTTTTGTGCATAGCCACCCCAATGAGCTTCACCCACTCGCCACCCAGTCAAAACAACTCGGTCCCCTTCGACGTAACGGTCATCGCTAGAGGAACTAACAACACCAGAAAAATCAATGCCTGGAACATGTGGATAGTCACGGACTAGTCGGCCGATGCCGTTGAGAATCATCCCGTCCTTGTAGTTCAAAGTGCTGTAGGCGACATCAACAGTGACATTGCCGTCCGGAAGTTGACTCTCGTCTAGTTCGGCTATTTCTGACGAAACAGCCTTGTCAGCCTGAGATAGAAGCACCGCCCGGAATGTCATGAAACCTCACCTAATTCTTGTCCGTAAAAGGAAATAGAGCCGAACCTGGACTTTACTCTTCTGCTGGGCGTATGTCCCATGTCCCATCGACTAGAGATCTGTAAGCTGGAGCTATGTCGGAAAGACAAATCGTTAGTGTTACCGAGGCAGCCCTCGAAAAGGTTCTTGAACTGCGTGCGGGCGAAGAAGATGCAAACGAACTCGCTTTGAGGATCGAAGTAGTAGGAACTCAGGGGGTTGACTACTCCTATGATCTGGCCTTCGAAGTTCTTAGCGAAGCAGATTCTGATGATGTGCCCACCCACGTAGGCGGAGGCTTAACAGTTTTAGTCCCTGGCCGAGATGCTCCGAAACTTGAAGGCGCGACCTTAGATATTCCTAGCAATGGTGGCCAAGCAGGTCTTGTGCTGCGCAATCCCAATAGGCCAGACCTTGGACCGACCGCGACCCTAGAGCTATCTGGGACCATAGAAGAGCAAGTCCAAGAAGTGCTGGTTAAGAGGATCAACCCATCTATTGCTGCACACGGTGGATTCGCAGAGTTAGTGCGGGTTGAAGGTTCTACAGTTCTTATTAAATTAGGTGGTGGTTGCCAGGGTTGCGGAATGGCGAACGCCACGGTTACAGCTGGCATCGAAAAAACCTTGACTGAACTGGTAGACGGTGTTGACCATGTGCTCGATATCACGGACCACACGTCGGGCGAAAATCCGTACTTCGCGGGCACTTGATAGACAACTCTAAAGACCGCATGGCGTGTGTTGACTAGGGCCGCCTAGACTCTCCTCAGATCGGAACTTCTCTTTTTTGGGGGCCACGTGCGAGGCATCATTGGATATGGGACATACGTTCCTTACTACCGGCTAGATCGGGCAAAAATTACTGCCGCGATGGGTGCGGGTGGAGGTAGAGGCCATCGAGCTGTAGCTGGATATGACGAAGACACCACAACTATGGGGGTGGAGGCGGCCCGCAATGCTTTGCGGTCAAGCAATTTAACGCCGTCATCGATATGGTTTGCGACCGCGAATCCAGCGTATTTGGACAAAACTAATGCGACCGCCATACAAGCCGCACTGGATTTACCTCAAGCGACTTGGGCTGTCGATGCAGGTGGATCCGCGCGATCAGCAGAAGCTGCAATCTTAGGAGCGCGAGGGACCTCGGGAATTTCTATGGCAGTGGTTTCGGATTTGAGAACTGGCAATCCGACGAGCAACGATGAGAGCGGCGGCGGCGATGCGGCTGCAGCAGTGCTATTTGGAGATGATGAGGACGCGCCGGTCATCGCCTATGCAATGGGACTCGCGACGTCTACCGGTGAATTTCTAGACCGCTATAGGTTGCCCGGAGAAAGTGCCAGCAGAATCTGGGAAGAACGTTTTGGAGAACAGGCCTACATCACACTGGCCGAAGATGCCATTGAACGAGCCCTCAAAGAGGCAGATATAGCGCTGGAAGATGTTGACAGAGTTGTTATCGCTGGACTTCATGCGCGAGCCGTACGGAGTCTCTCCAGGATTGCCGGAGACAAATTGGTTGATGACCTCACAGGACGAATCGGTAATCCCGGCGCAGCACAGTTACCACTTCTAGTTGCATCAGCACTGGATAACGCTGATCCAGGAGAGATCATTCTCTGCGTCCATCTCGCAGACGGTGCCTACGCAAGTGTTCTTCGTACGACGGACGCGATATCCGACTACACGCCGTTCGCGACTGTGGAATCTCAGATAGAAAAAGGCAGCGACAGCCTGGACTACAACCTCTATTTAACTTGGCGAGGGTTTCTTGATAGAGAACCACCTCGACGACCTGATCCAGATCGCCCCGGAGCGCCTCCAGCATTTCGTTCAGAAGATTGGAAATACGCTTTCGTAGGGTCTCGTGACCGTTCGTCAGGGGCCATACATCTGCCACCCATGCGGGTCTCCATGGATGGCGGCGCCGTGGATGATATGGAGCGAGTCAGAATGGCAGATACCCCAGCGACTATTGCAACATTTACGGTCGACTACCTAGCTTTTTCTCTATCCCCTCCTACGGTGGCCGTCGTAATCGACTTCGACGGAGGTGGTCGATTCCAAGCAGAAATGACGGATGTAGATCCAAATGAGGTAAAAATTGGAGATCGAGTGGAGATGACTTTCCGCCGATTGTTCACTGCGCAAGGCATACACAATTACTTCTGGAAGGCTCGCCCGCTCGCGGAGTGAGTGAAATGATTTAGTATCCCTGCAGGGATACGTTCTTATCTAGCAAACTGGTAATACACAACAAAGGAAAAGTGACATGGCCTCACATGGCATAAAGGACCAGGTCGCCATCGTCGGGATGGGCTGCACGCCCTTCGGCGAGCACTGGGATAAAGGCGCCGACGACATGCTCGTCGACGCAGCGCACGAGGCTTATGCCTCGGCGGGAGTGAAACAAGACGATATTGACGCCTTCTGGTTAGGAACCATGGGGTCAGGAGTCTCTGGGTTAACGCTTTCGAAGCCGCTACAAATTGACTATAAACCCGTTAGTCGTCTGGAAAATATGTGCGCTACAGGCTCGGAAGCTTTCCGGAACGCCTGTTACGCGGTTGCTTCCGGTGCATACGACGTAGTTATGGCGATTGGCGTCGAGAAATTAAAGGACAGTGGATATTCAGGGCTAACAGGTAGCAGGCCACCCAGTGACGGAACTGACTCGTCTCTGACAGCGCCAGCTACTTTCAGTCTCTTGGCTCCGGCTTATGCCCACAAGAACGGGCTCGATGACGAAACCATGAAAGAAGTCCTGACCCGCATTGCTTGGAAAAACCACAAGAATGGTGCGCTTAACCCTCGGGCTCAGTTCCGTAAAGAAGTAGCGAAAGAGACGATTGCTGGTTCTCCGTTGGTAGCAGGGCCGTTAGGCATATTTGACTGCTCAGGGGTCAGTGATGGCTCAGCTGCAGCAGTTATAGTCCGCGCAGAAGATGCTCACCGCTATACCGATAAGCCCCTGTATGTAAAGGCCCTGAGCTTTTCTTCAGGACCCGCGACTGGTGCCCTAGATCCAAGCTATGACTACACGACTTTCCGAGAAGTTCGTGCGTCAGCGGAAGAGGCGTACAAGCAGGCCGGGATTGACGATCCCAGAAGCCAAATAGCAATGGCAGAGGTGCACGATTGCTTCACTCCTACTGAATTGGTGTTGATGGAAGATCTGGGTTTCGCTGAAGAGGGAACTGCCTGGAAAGAAGCACTCAATGGAGCATTCGATCTTGACGGAGATCTGCCAGTAAACCCAGATGGAGGTCTCAAGAGTTTCGGACATCCAATTGGAGCTTCGGGCTTGAGGATGCTCTTCGAATGTTGGTTGCAGTTGCGGGGTGAGGCGCCTCCGGAACGGCAAATCGATTCTGACAAAACACTTGGACTGACTCATAACTTGGGTGGTCAGCCCGGGGCTTGTGTGTCGTTTGTTTCAGTTGTCGGTTCTGAACTCGGCTGATTTGCATAATTAAGCGAAAATCCAATGACCGTTCATTCCAGCCATGTGAATGAACGGTCATTGCGCGTCCATACTCCATTGATAGAGCCCACCCTAAATCGGTTGGGTTCTTACTGTTGATTGGACTTAATCGCTTTAATTATTTGCGAAGCGATTCCAGACGCATCAAGCCCTAATTCGCTGTGGATTTCGGAATCGGTTCCGTGAGGTAAATAGTCGTCAGGAGTGCCAAGTTGTAGTAGCCGGGGAATTGGTCCCGAACGTCGTTGTAAGACGTCAGCAACGAGACTCCCGAATCCACCGGACCTAGTCCCATCCTCGATGGTGACTACTAACGGAAAATCGATGATTGACCGGACCATCTCCTGGTCTATTGGCTTTAAAATCCGGGGGTCCCAGAGAGCTGCGTTTACGCCCTCTTCTGCGAGTAAATTCGAGGCAGTGGTGGCGGCCGCCAACATTTTTCCGGCCGCCAAGATAGCGACGTCTTCTCCTTCATGAACTAGTCGGGCTGTCATTCCCTGTCCGACCTGTTCTGATTCTGTGGCGTTCCCTCGGGGCCAGCGAATTGCAACTGGGCCATCTTCGATTTCCAGTGCTTGGTTTAGCATTACTGGCAGTTCTTGAAGTGATGATGGCGCGAAAATTGTCATCCCAGGAACACGCGCATACATCGCGATGTCATGGACCCCATGATGTGATGCACCATCGGGACCAGTGATCCCTGCTCTGTCAACACATATAACAACAGGAAGAGCGTGCAGCCCAATGTCATACATCACCTGATCAAAGCCGCGTGCTAAGAAAGTTGAATAAACAGCCACGAAGGGTCTAAGACCCGCACGAGCCATGCCTGCTGCCGATGTCAAGGCATGTTGTTCTGCTATTCCAGTATCAAAAAATCGTTCTGGATACTTCTGCTGAAAGGGAAGCAAGCCGGTAGATCCTGGCATTGCAGCAGTAATAGCCACGACATCATCACGACGCTCGGCAATGTCCATCAGAGCCGCACTGAACTCGGAAGTAAATGTGTTGCCCCCTTTGGATGGAGAGTTCCCAGTTAGCGGGTCGAACAGGCCAATATCGTGGAAGTGTTTTTCGTGGTCTTCCTCGGCTGGCGCATAGCCGCGACCTTTGTCGGTAAGGACGTGCACGACTATTGGCCCATCTTCATACGAGGACGCGTCCCGCAGGGCTGACTCTAGAGCGTCGATGTCGTGGCCGTCGATGGGCCCAAGGTACCGAACCCCTAGGGTTTCAAAAAAGGCGGGAGGTTCCCACATTTCTCGCATAGCAGCGGCAGCTCCGGATAAACCTCTCTTCACCTCATCGCCGAGAGGCAAACGATTCAGAATGCTTGTAACCGCTTGGCGCCCTTTTACGTAGTTTGGTGATTGCCGGAGCCGCGACATTACGGTTGCAAGACGACTGACCGTTGGAGCGTACGATCTTCCGTTGTCGTTAAGGACAATTACGGCACGTTGCCCGTAATGACCGAGATTGTTGAGCGCTTCAAAGGCCATACCTCCAGTCATTGAGCCATCGCCGATTATCGCTACAACTTGTCTGTGTCCATGACCTGTGAGCTCGAAGCCCGCTGCTAATCCCGAAGCCCAGCTTAAGGATGTTGAAGCATGGCTATTTTCAACTACATCATGCTCTGATTCCGCAGCACTTGGATAGCCAGACAGTCCGTGTCTTTGACGCAGCGTTGTGAATTCTTTGGAGCGTCCAGTAAGAATCTTGTGCACGTAACTTTGGTGGCCGGTATCCCAAAGTATGACGTCTCTCGGTGATTCGAATACGCGGTGGACTGCAAGTGTTAGTTCTACCGCTCCTAAGTTGGATCCTAAATGGCCACCGGTTCTGGAAACAGCCTCAACTAAAAACTCCCGGATTTCGGCACAGAGTTCTTGGAGTTGATCGCTATCAAGTGCACGCAGGTCTGCAGGGCTTTGGATTTTTTCGATATGCATAGGGTGCTTACTGGCCGTCTCGAATATGGGTCACACTATCGGCTAAAGACCAGCTGACATCGCCAGCTATATGAGTCTTGTCAACTGAAACGCATTCTTGATATCCACCGGGCACATTCCATCCCCATAATTAGGACAATGAGGCCCGCCAAACCGTCAACCCAGTAGTGGTTAGCGGTCACAACGATGCCGAAACTGGTAGCTACGGGATATGCCCACATGATGAGCCGAGTCCAGGGTGACTTCAAAATTGGAATCAATGCCAGAGCACACCACGCGGCCCAGGCCAGGTGAAGGCTAGGCATAGCAGCCCACTGATTTGATAGGGCCTGGAGCGTGCCTGAGTCGAATGACCACAGACCGCCATGAACTGCAAGAGTGTCAACAAAAGCGAAATCAGTCATCGACCCACCGTAAGGAGGAGGTGTTGATAACAATCTGGGGGGCATCAATGGAAACGTTGCGAATCCGACCATAGCCAAAGCAGTGGTTATCGCGAGGCCGGTTCGGTATCTCAGGAAGCGTGCTGGAAACTTTCTGAACAAAAATATGCCGGTGCCAATAGTTACGACGAAGTGGAGGCTTCCGTAGAAAACATTCCAAAACCACAAAAACCAACCCCAATCAATAAAGAAGCTTTGTAGTTGTTCTTCGAAGAACAAACCGATTTTTTTTTCGAGGTTGATGATACGTCGAGCGTTATCAGCCGCTGTCGTTGTGCTGGTTGCAAATAAGCCATTCGAACCGAATTGGTTTCTGATTTGCGCATAGACCAGATAAAACCCAAGGATGAAGAGAATCTCTTTCCACCAACGCCTTTGGTCAACGGCTGTTTCTAGCGATGCCAAACCCCCCCCTTGGTGTTCTGGTGGCGTGGACCAAAGATAAATGGCACCACTCCAACGAGACTTGCGATGAGGGTAACAGCGTAGGTTAGAAGTCCTAACACCACGCTTTGACTACTTGCAATGTAAGAAGTGCCCAGAAAAAAAACTAGCGCTGCTTCTCTAACGCCCAGTCCGCCGATTGCAATAGGCAGAACCTGGGCCACAAAAACCATAGGCACGAAAGCGAACCAAGTCGATACATCTAGCCTTATTCCGATCGAGTTAGCGATGCAAATAACAGCGAATATAAGGCAGGCTTGAAATGCCACAGCCACCGCGAGTAACCGGAACATCGAACCTGGAACTTTGCGGTAGATAGCGAGGCCTTGATGAACAGCTGCTAGCGAAGCTGTTAACCGGTTCTGGCCTTTTAGTCGCCCACCGAAGCTCGGGTGTTGGGCAACAAAAATAAAGAGTGATAGCAACACCAGTGTTGCTAGAGAGCCAGCTAAAGCGATCGCTCCTCTTCGGTCTGATAGTAGGCCTGGCTTCACCATCAGAGTGAATAGAGTTATGAGAGGTAGAACTAGCCAACCGGTTGATCTTTCAATAATTACCGATGCGAAAGCTCTTGAATGGTTGCTTGTATCGTTACCCATCCGGGTTACTCGCAAGATGTCTCCGCCTACTGTCGTTGGCAGAAAATTTCCTACGAATTGACCGGCCAAAAAATACCCGAATACTTGAGAGAAGCTCAGCGTCTCACCAAGGGTCTTGCATACTTCAAGCCAACGGATTGAAGCTAGAGCGAATGCTCCGATCGTTAGTCCCAAAGACGCACCGAGCCATAACCAACTTGAGGTTTGCCACTCCGGCCATCTTGCCTGTAGATCACCCGCCGGGAACTGGGTCAACAACAACGTCAACATCGCGGAACTTGCTATTAAGCGAAGTCCGAGAGACGCCTTTTTCGGCAAACGGAAGGAGTAGTTGAGCTTCGGTAACACGAGAGATCGAAGATTAGGCCGAACGGGCGGCCCTGAGAAGTCTAAAACGTCACTGTTCAAGGTACTGTGGCGACGAAGCTAACTCTGATTTGAGAGGGAGATGCGAGTGTGAAACCTGTTTCCCCGCTACTGGACCGAGAACTCGTCCAAGAAACTCTTGCCACTGCGATATCCAACGGAGGAGAGTGGGCAGAAGTTTTTGTAGAGGACCGACAGAGCGCTTCGGCTGATTTTGATGAAGGACGAGTTGAAGCGATGGTTTCGAGTAGAGACTTAGGCGCGGGAATTCGAGTGACAGTTGGAGACCTGACGGGGTTTGCTCACACCTCTGACTTAACACGTAGAGGTCTATCGGAGGCCGCTCAAGCTGCAGCTTCCGTCGCTAGAGGAGTGGGACGAGTTGAGGCGGTAGCGCTACATGGAAATGGACTAGCTGAAAGCAAAGCTAGAATTTTGCCGGAGACTATTTCCAAAACCCAAAAAGTTGAGTTGCTGGAAAAAGCTAATTCCGCTGCCCGTGCTGAGAACGCAGCTATTAGCCAGGTAAATGTCAGATATTCGGAAGGCCGCCGCCGGGTGCTAGTCGCGAACTCGGAGGGACTTTTTAACGCTGATGACCAAACGCGGACGTTGCTATCGGTGAATTGTGTAGCTACTGGTGATCAGGGACTGCAAACAGGACGAGAAACTGTCGGGTACACAGTCGGGTTCGAACTCTTCGAAGACCATGACATCGAAGCCATGGCACAACGAGCGGCTGGTCGCGCAGTAACGAAATTAGCGGCTCGCCCGGCGCCTAGTGGCCAATTACCGGTGGTTATAGAACGAGGCGGAGGAGGTGTTCTGTTTCACGAGGCTTGCGGACACGGTCTTGAGGCTGATCTCGTAAATAAAGGGGCATCAGTGTTTCGCGACCGTCTAGGCGAACTCGTTGCTGCCCCCTCCGTCACGTTGGTTGATGATGGGACTATGGGTGTTGAATGGGGCACCGTAGCAATCGATGATGAAGGATGTCGCACCCAGCGGAATGTTCTAATCGAAGATGGAGTTCTTACTGATTACATGTGGGACCACTTGCGCAGTCGGGCAGCTGGCAGGCCAGCTTCGGGAAATGGAAGGCGCCAAAGTTATCAACATTTACCCATGGTCCGCATGACCAATACCTTTGTAACCAATGGAGATACCGAACCGCAAGACATCATCGCGGGCACCAAACATGGTGTCTATGTCGCTCAATTGGGCGGAGGTCAAGTCAACACGGCCACTGGTGATTTTGTTTTCGGTATGACCGAGGCCTATCTCATTGAGAATGGGGAGATAACGGCGCCGTTACGTGAAGGAAACCTCATCGGTAATGGCCCAGAAGTGTTGAAAAACATAGAGGTGATTGGAAACGATTTTGCCATGGGAAGCCCGGGTACCTGCGGTAAGGACGGGCAGGGCGTACCGGTTGGAGATGGGCAACCAACATTGAGAGTCGCTGCACTAACTATCGGTGGTACCGCAAGTTGAATAAATCCGTCGAACTTCCTGACATTGCCGACGAGTTGGTTTCGCTTGCGCAAGGGAATGAGCAGGTGGAGGTCTGCCTGTCAAGAAGCCGTTCAACAACAGTAAAGGCATACTCGGGTGAGGTTGAATCAGTCCGGTCGGGTATGTCTGAAGCCATCGGGATCCGAGTAATCATTGATGGTCAGCAAGGTTTTGCTACAGCGGGTTCACTCGACCATCAGGTGTTAAGTCAAGTCATCGAAGAAGCTCGAGAGAATTTACGGTTCGCTGAAAGTGACCCGCATCAAGCGCTAGCGGAGCCTGACGGAGTCGAATCTCCCGACCTCGATTTAGTTGACTCAGCAGTTTTGAAGGTAACCGATGATCAGAAATCAGCGATAGCGATTGATTTAGAGCAGCGGTGCTTATCTGCAGATGCACGAGTAAGTAGCGTGCGTTCTGCTGCATGGTCTGATGGTTGGGGCGAGTTTGCTTTAGCTTCAACGAACGGGATATCGATATATACCGAAGGTGGTAGTTGTTCTATAGGTGTTCAACCTCTCGCAGTAGAGGGAAATGAAACTCAGATTGGCTACGCCGGAGATGCCGCGCGACGTCCTGACTTGCTTGATGTTGATCGAGTGGTAACTGAAGCGGTTGAGGGAGCGACGGGAATGTTAGGGGCCACCAAACCCGTTTCGGAACGCCTGACAGTTGTTTTTGAGCCTGGTGTTACTTCTGCGTTTCTTGGGACGATTGCAGGCGCGCTTACTGGCGATCGCGTTGTAAAAGGAAGATCTCCGTTTGCTGAGCGTCTTGGCGAACAGGTCGGCGCCTCAATGTTGACTCTGTTTGACGACCCAACGAATACTGATTCTTTGGGTGCCGACAATCATGATGGTGAAGGTCTCGCAGCTCGAAAAAACATGATCATTGAGAATGGAGTTCTGTCGCAATTTTTGCATAATTCATATACGGCACGACGATCAGGCGTGAGTTCTACCGGTTCAGCCGTTCGTGGTGCCCGTTCCACGCCCAGCGTCGGCTTACATGCTTTGTGTTTGGGCCCGGGGAGACTCGATCGCCAAGCGCTCTTTGAGGAGATCGGTAATGGGATATTTGTGCGTGGCGTTAACGGCTTGCATAGCGGCGTTAATCCAGTTAGCGGCGACTTTTCAGTCGGCGCATATGGGCACAAGATAAGAGATGGCTTGCTCGCGGAACCTTTTAGCGAAGCGACGATCGCTTCCACCCTTCAAAGAATGCTCCTTGATGTCGTGCTAATCGGCGGAGATTTTGAGTTTCTACCGAATGGCTCAGGTATGTCATCTATAGCCATAGATGACATTGCGCTTTCAGGTATGTGATTCATTGAGGCAACTAAACGAGGGGTGTTGATACCCTTCAGCCGTGCCTTCTTTGCCCACACCGGAAGCGCTTGAGCGTCACCCACACCTAGCGGAGCCTTGTCCTGAAGGCTGGGTTCGCGTGGATTTTCATTCTCACACCATGTGGTCAGGAGATTCGACTACCACGCCAGATGAACTTCACGAATGTGTTGCCGCGTCTGGTATCGACGTTCTGTGTATCACCGATCACAACGCGATCAAAGGAGCGGTTGAGCTTGCTGATGAACTGCCGTGTCGCGTAATTGTTGGCGAAGAGTTGAAGACTCATGCGGGTGAAATAATTGGTCTTTTCTTGCGAGAACGGATTCCCCAGGGGATCCCGCCCGCAGAAGCTGCCCAAGGCATCCGTGACCAGGGTGGACTTGTGTATGTACCCCACCCGTTCGACCCGATGCGGAACAATTTGCGATTGGATGTTCTCGATGAGTTAGTTACAGCGGGGCTGGTTGATGGAATTGAGGTACTCAATGGAAAGACGAGCCTAAAAAGTCTGAACAAACAGGCCGTTACCTACGCTTCGAAACACGGTCTAGCAATTGGGGCTGGCAGCGATGCCCACGTTGCGGAGGCGATAGGAGCTGTCTACCTAGAAATGCCAGATTTCGATGGTCCAGAAGATTTTTTGAATGCAATGCGTAAGGGGCGGGCTGTCGGTCACTACTACGACCCTCCGAGGCGCTGGAGACCACGTATTGTTCCTTCAACAGCTGACTGATCCCTCTATCTGTAAACCTCGGCTACGACTATGCCAATTTTTCACGCAATCATTTTAGGTATTACTCAGGGCCTCACTGAATTTTTGCCTGTCTCATCGAGTGGTCATCTGGGAATAATTCCATGGTTGTTTCAATGGAATGACTTCGGTGGTGACACGAAGATGGAGAATACCTTTGACGTGGCACTTCATCTCGGGACTTTACTGGGGTCGGTAGTTTGTCTGTGGGGAGATGTCCGAACCTATTCTCGCGCTGGACTCTTAGCGCTCGTCGGGCGTAGGCCTTGGAATGAGGAATCTAAGTTTGGGTGGTTCCTGCTGTTGTCGGCTCTGCCCGCGGCGTTAGTAGCAGCGTCTTTTGAGTCTTTTTTTCTGACGCAAAGCAACCGGATTGGTTTGATTGCTAGTGGGTTAGGTGTCTTCGGCGTTCTACTGTGGCTGGTTGATCGGGGAGTTAAAGCGCAACCCGCCACACAAGATCTGACCATTTGGCGTGCAGCGGTACTCGGGTGCGGCCAATGCCTCGCGTTATTCCCCGGCGTGAGCCGATCCGGGATTGGCATCACGGTTGCTAGAACTCTTGGCTACGATCGCTCTGACGCCGCTCGTCTTGCCTTTCTCATGGGTTTGCCAATCATTGGCGGAGCTGCGTTGTACAGACTGATCGGGCTGATTTCCGATGGTTTACCGAATGGAATGTGGAGTGTCCTGGCGGCAGGAACTATTTCCTCAGCCGTTACTGGTTGGTTGGCTGTACGCGTAATGCTCCGATGGGTGAAGACGCATAGCTACGCGGGCTTTGCGGCATACCGCGTTTGTCTGGCGTTGGCCGTCGCGATGGTTTTATTGGCGCGCTGACCCAATATCTAGGCGTCATGAAGCTAAATCAACGATGATTTCTGATTGCTGTTTAATCTTTGGCCTTTTTCGGTGAATTGGAGCTAGAAGCCTTGTCGACCGAACTAGAGGATTTGCTCGCGGAGTCAGACGATGAAGATTCGCCCTTCGAAGAAGTAGTTGGCTGTTTGCTGCTTTCACCAGATTTAGCTGAATCAGACTGTTTGTTGCTTCCGGACCGACTGTCATTTTTGTAAAAGCCGCTGCCTTTGAAGGCTATTCCTACGTTTCCAAAGACCTTCTTTACTTCGCCTCCGCAGCTTTCAATGGGACAGACAGCGATTGGGTCATCCGAGAAAGATTGACGGATTTCGAATTGGTCGTCGCAAGTTGTGCAGCGATATTGGTAGGTAGGCATATTTACGGGTTAGCTCCTGGCGGGCCTTGAAGGCCGACGAAAATTCTACCGACGACTAGCGAAGCAGACACCTGCCGATAAGGAACGACAGCGGGGCCCTATCGGCACTAGATTTTGGCACATGATTCCGATCGAAGAGGCTCGAGCTTATGTGATGGACCGCTGTATGCCTCAAGCAGCGGTTGAGACGAATGTAGCTGATGCCTTAGGGCTGGTTACTGCAGTCGATGTCACAGCGACTGAATCGCTACCGCCCTTTGCGAACACAGCAATGGATGGTTTCGCTGTTCGTTCGGCTGATCTAGGCACTATCCCGGTTCAGTTGGAAGTTGTTGAAACAATTGCCGCGGGGCACAGCCCCGTCCAATCGGTTGGCCCGGGTCAAGCGAGCAGAATTATGACCGGCGCGCCTATACCCGATGGTGCAGATGCAATCGTCATGGTTGAAAAGACTTCGATTGACGGAGAGACCGTAACGATTGAAGCGCAGGTTGAGCGGGGCAACCACATACGGCCCGCAGGTGATGACGTATCCAAAGGAGATCTGGTTTTTCCAATAGGAACGCGACTTACAGCTGGACATCTAGGGGTTCTTTGTAGTTTGGGTCTTCAAGAGATCCAGACCTACCCGCGACTAAGAGTAGGGGTTATGTCTACTGGTGATGAACTAGTAGATGATGGCGGACATCTCGAACCCGGACAAATACGTGATTCGAATCGAAGAACCTTACTTTCACTGCTGAGCGGAGATGCCTTTATGCCGGTCGATCTCGGGCTTATAGCCGATGATGAGCAAGCTATAGAAGAAGCCTTGACTCAGGGAGCTCACGACTGCGACGCGGTGATTACTTCTGGTGGCGTCAGCATGGGTGATTTTGACTATGTAAAGAAGGTTCTTGATCGGATAGGAGATATGAGATGGATGCAAATTGCGATCAAGCCAGCGAAACCACTCGCATTCGGAACTATTAGCGGAACGCCGATCTTTGGTCTCCCCGGGAACCCGGTCTCCTCAATGGTTTCATATGAATTGTTTGCTCGGTCTGGGCTTCGTTCGATGATGGGGTTCAAAGAACCGATCAGGCCAGCGATTAAAGGAATTGCGGGCGAAGCGCTGGGTAGGAGAACAGATGGGAAAATCCATTACGCCCGAGTAATTGCCGAACATGAAAACGGCGCAACGGTTGTATACCCGGTGTCCGGTCAGGGCTCACACATGTTGGCATCAATGGCGCGGTCCAACGCTCTTGCTGTTTTGCCTGATGGGGAAGGTTGTGAAGCGGGCGAACAGCTTGATGTGCTGCTTCTTAATTGACCTTAAAGTAGGTGAACAGGTGTCGACAGCGACAGATCGCTACCCTTGAGTCATCATGCACGAAGAAGTCATAGCCCAAGATCTAGTAGACCCACATGGTCGAACAGTTCGTGATCTTCGGATTTCTGTCACTGATCGTTGCAACTTCCGATGCCAGTACTGCATGCCGGCAGAGGGCATGCAATGGCTCCCGAGAGAAGAAATTCTATCTTTTGAAGAAATAGAGCGGTTTGCTCGCATCTGTATTCAACATTTTGGATTTAGTGGCATCCGCCTGACCGGAGGAGAGCCTCTTGTCAGAGCTCATCTCCCTGAATTAGTGCAGCGCTTGGCTCGTTTAGGGGTAGATGTTGCGTTGACTACTAACGGGGCCACCCTGCGACTCCATGCCGCAGCGCTAGCTGATGCAGGCCTGAAACGGATCAATATAAGTCTTGACTCGCTGCGCAAAGACCGATTTCTAGAGTTAACGAGACGCGACGAACTCGACCGTGTCTTAAGTGGAATTGATGCTGCCATCGAGGCCGGACTTAATCCCGTAAAGATAAACGCAGTCATGATGAGGGGAATCAACGAGGACGAGATATTAGATTTCGCGGAATTTGGAAGAAACAAAGGGGTCACCGTCCGCTTTATTGAGTTCATGCCACTTGAAGCCGGAGATGTCTGGAATGAAAGTGTCGTGGTCCCAGCCCAAGAAATAGTCGAAACTATTGGCCGGGCCATTCCTATAGAGCCGGTGGTACGTGGCAATGAACCCGCTGAGAGATGGCGATACGCCGATGGGAATGGTGAAGTAGGAGTTATAGCTTCAGTCACCAAACCGTTCTGCGGTAACTGTGACCGAGTTCGTTTAACAGCAGAAGGTCAATTTCGGACCTGCCTTTTCGCCGTAGATGAATTTGATATGCGGTCGCTTCTTCGAAGTGATTCCGGAGACGTTGCGGTGGCAAATGCGATAGCAGATGCAGTCGGAACTAAATGGGCGGGCCACGCTATCGGTCAAGTCAATTTTATTCGTCCTAAACGCACTATGAGCCAGATCGGAGGTTGAAAGGTGTCTCAACCTGAAAAGCCGGAGTTAACGCATCTGGATTCGTCTGGTCAAGCGCATATGGTTGATGTCCTTGGTAAAGAAATGACTCGACGTCGCGCGGTTTCGAAATGTCGCATAGAAATGGCAGCTACCACTGCTGCCGTTATCGCAAAGGGAGATGCTTCTAAAGGTGATGTCTTGGCGGTAGCGCGAGTCGCGGGGATTCAAGCTGCCAAACGGACGTCCGAGTTGATCCCCTTGTGTCATCCATTAATGATCGGGTCGATTTCGATTGAGTTCGAATTAGAAGAAACACACGTCGCTGTTACTGCGGAGGTTGAGACCCTTGATCGCACTGGAGTGGAAATGGAGGCGTTAACTGCCTGTTCCATTGCTGCATTAACTATCTATGACATGTGTAAATCAGTGGACAAAAACATGGTGATCACTGATTTAGCGCTCTGGGAAAAGACCGGTGGGAAGTCGGGCCCGTACAGTCGAGATTAAGTCCATGCACAACTAATTTCTGCTTAATGGAAGTGGACCATTGCATCTACCGCTCCGGCTCGTAATACTTAGTTGGCCGTATCTAGCTTTGGATGCCATTGCTGCCCAGGCTCATCCTTGTATGTGCCGTGGCAGTTATCGCTATCTTGCCGGCTGGTTCATGGACGACGGGTAGGAGGACAGTCAACTTGACCGAAATAGTTCTCCTTGCTCTGGCTTTTGTGTGGGCGTTGGTGCTGGTCCCAGGTTGGGTTCGCGCGTTCATGTATCGCGGGGGTCGCCGAACGCCAATGATGGCTTGGCAACGGCAGCTGAATACTTTGTCTCATTCATCGCCGGCATCTGGCGTGCCGGCGCCGTTTGGGGCCCGTGTAGCGACAGTAGACCGAAGGGGTATTTACCGCCGGCCGAGAAGTTCGATCCCTAACAACAGTCGTGAGGCAGCTGTGCGACGTCGCGATGTGTTGCGTCTCCTGGCTCTAGGTTCCGGTATAACTCTGTTTGGGTGGGTTGCGGGAGGTCTCGCGATTGTGGGATTAACCCATATGTTTTTTGATCTTGCCTTAGTTACCTACCTTGTTCTGCTGAACCAGCGACGCAAAAAAGAGATTGAGCGACTTGCTCAAATCCATTATCTAAAGCCACAAATAGCTATAGCTGGAGAGCTCGCAGACGATGGCACTGGACGAAGCGCCACCAAATAGCTATAGCGGCCCAATGAAGTCGTCTTCCCAACGCCCTGCATCGATCAGTTTTGCTGTATCGTCCAAACGTCCCTATGGGGGTGTAGCTCAGTTGGTAGAGCGCTTCGGTCGCATCGAAGAGGCCAGGGGTTCAATTCCCCTCACCTCCACACCAGTTAGAAAAATTTCAGCTTGGAGCCGTTTTGGTAGGTCTGGGCTGAGCGCACTGTTTTTGTTGTTGATGATCAGTGGCTGCGCCGAGACTGCTGACGAGGGCGTTTTCTCCGGTTTAGAAGTAGATCAGCCACAGATCATGCCGGACCCAGTGCTTACTGACACCCAAGGCCAACCCTTTGCCATGCGCGCAGACACGACAGGTGCAGTGCGCCTTGTCTATTTCGGGTTCACCACCTGTCCAGATATTTGCCCAGTTCACTTGTCCCAACTGAGCGATGTCTTAGCCCGGCCTGGGATGCCGCCCAACATTAAAGTCCTGTTCGTCACAGTCGACCCTGACACCGATACCCCTCAAGCGATGAGGGCCTTCCTCGATCAATTCAGTACCGACTTCATAGGTTTGACGGGCACAGAAGAGATGTTGATTGACGTTCAGAGGCAATTTTCTGCCCTAATAGCGACATCGGCAGTAGACCAAAATGGAGAGGTTGGGGATATAGGACACGACGGCCGTGTCTTTGCATTCGCCCCAGACGACTTGGGTCGAACCCAATACCCGCATCCAACTCGACAAACAACATGGACACGTGACCTGCCAATCCTTGCAACCCTCCGATAGCGTCCAGGTTAGAACCCCCTCGCGGTAAAAAGAAAAGGGCTAATCCTTTGAGGTTTTGGTGCTCAACGCTTGAAGAGCCGTGGTCCTGGAGTTTTCGCGCTTATCCAGGAATCTGGCTAGCGATGTTCTGTCTAATCATTCCGTACTTCTTGTTTCAACGTAGAGCACCAAAAGGTCACACCGTCGGGAAATCTCAGAACCGTTTTTTTATTGGGGCCATGTTTCTCTTGTGGCTTGCTACTGATTGGCCTCTTGGATTGTTAGGAGCTAGCTACTTGGCTTCGGCTCACATGCTGCAATTCCTCATCTACACAATGGCTGTAGCACCGCTTTTGTTGCTAGGAGTGCCCGAATGGATGGCGAGACGAATAGCTGGACGGTTG
>MDTG01097034.1_pt1 | contig 40831 bp, 39 predicted proteins | sample 811421 | NCBI WGS metagenome assembly MDTG01 (sample SAMN05326645, study PRJNA326480) | marine metagenome | isolation source: seawater | place: Pacific Ocean: South East | collected 2011 | reverse complement strand
TGAACAGAAAGCTCTCTTAGACGAACTAAGATATTTGAGATTTCTTGCATTCCACCTTCAGCAACTTGAATCATTGAAATACCATCCTGAGCGTTTCTCTTCGCTTGAAGAGTCCCGCGAATTTCAGCTTGAAGTTTATCACTAATCGCCAAGCCAGCCGCATCATCTGCAGCATGGTTAATTCTTTTACCAGAACTTAACCGTTGTACCGCTTTGTTTTGATCATCAGTAACATCTGACAAGCTCCTTAGAGCCTGCACTGAACTGATGTTCGTGTTAATTCTTAAACCCATTACTAATCTCCTTTATCCATAAAACCTCCATGAAAAAAAGGATGAACAGCCTTGTTCATCAAAGTTAAACTTGTCTTATGAATAATTCGGAAAAAATTTCCTAAGCTTGAGTAAAAATATAAGAATTTTAGATATTTATATCTTACAAAAAAAGTCAGTCTTCTTGAACTTTTTGAATAATATTTGTTGTGGAATAGCCATCTTTAAAGATTAAACTCTTCACCTCTCCACCGTTTTCAATCACAAAATCTCCGCCAACAATTTGATCAAGAGACCAGTCTCCGCCTTTGACTAAAACGTCTGGCTCAATTCTCTTAATAAGATTCAACGGGGTGTCCTCTTCAAAGATAATAACCTCATCAACCGCTTTTATATTCTCTAAAAGAAATTTTCGATCACTCTCTTTGTTAACCGGCCGAGACTCTCCCTTTAATCGCTTAACGCTAGCATCCGAATTCAAGCCTACAATTAAATAGCTTCCTTGTTTTTTGGCTTCATTAAGCATTTGCACATGACCTGCGTGCAAAATATCAAAACAACCGTTTGTGAAAACTATTTTTTTATCTACCATTTATCTTCAACCGATCTCGTCTCACTTAGCGAATTATGCCAGCCAAAATATAAAGGAATAAGAAGTAAAAAAGGGGAGATTAATATCACCAAGCTTCTGACAACAGTCTGCCAGGAATGAAGCGATCCACTTTCTCTTGTGCTAATTAACTTTGTACCAAAAATCATTCGACCAGGAGTACCCAGCATTTCTAAAACAGAGAAATATATAAGGTAAAAAATTCCAAAAAATGCACTTAAGAAAATGATAAAATCTCTTCTTAGTATTAGCTCGAGAGGACTTCCAACATTTACCCCTGAAAAATTGATAATGAAAAAGACGGCGCCGCCAATGAATGTAAAAATAATAAATAAATCAACAAGCCATGCAAAGGCAACCTTCTCTACAGTACTTGGTTGATAAACAACCTCTTCAGGAGAACTTTCATTCTTATCCCTTTCAACGTTATTTAAAATGTTAAGGTCAAACTCTTTTTCAACCGCCCTATTTAGTCCTTGATGACTTAAAGTCTTTGGCATCTCAACTTCTTTCACCTCTCCAATATTAGGAAGCGGTATACCTGAAGGCTTTTGAGATAAGTTTTTAAGTTTACTCCTCGAGTCCTCTAAATTCATTTTTTTATGATGAAAACCAAGCCCTTTATCAACTGGGTTAACTTTATCAAATGCTTCATCATCAAAAGAAAATAAGCTATCGATTTTATTTGAAATTTCTTGATCTATCTCTTTCATAAAATACCTTTTTTTCCTTATTAAAAAGGTCTCACAAAATAATAGATGCAGCAAGATTTATAAGGCGCCGAGCATACCATGTGCGTATAAAAATGCCGTCTCCGCTCTTTGTATTGGAGTGTTAAGTTTTAAAAATGGGACGTTTTTCTTTTTCAATTGAGACAATTCATCCGCTGAAAACCCTCCTTCTGGACCTATAAGAGGAATTCGGTTTTTAATCAGTGACTTATCAAACTCATTATCATTTACCTCTGTCGAAAAGCAGATTATCTGCTCAGAAAAATCAGCTAGAGTGGTTTCAAAATCAACAAAGTTTAAATTCAATCGATATGAGAAATTAGACTGCTCCATTGCTGAGGTAATAATTTGCTCAAGGCGCGATTCATTAACTTTGTAGTTTTGAGACCTAGCTGATTTAACAATTTTCAAATCAGTTATTCCAACTTCGACACTTTGGCGCACGATAAGCTCCAAAGCATCTTTTTTTACCAAACATACAAGTGCTTTTTTTTCTTCAAATTTGTCATGAATCCGTTTTTTAAGGATGAGTTTAATATCCCTTTTGTTTAGCTCTACAACTTCACTAAATACTTTCAACCCTTTGCCATTAATTAAAAGAACACCGTCTCCGAGTTTTACTCGGCATACATTTTTTAAATGATGAAAAGGGCCATCCTTTAGAATTATCACGTCATTACTTTCAAGATTTTCATTTAAATATACAGCTCTCATAATTACCTAAGTACCAAGCAACACCAGTCATTTTTTTGCTCGAAGTGAACTACCTCACTTACAAGACCGGAATCAAAATATGTTGTTTTTAACTTATTAACCTGGTTTTCCAAAATCCCGCTAAATACAATGACCCCATCATCTTTTTTAGAGTCTAATATAAGCTCTTTCTCTGCTATTAATACTGGCAAAAGAATATTTGCAATAACTATGTCATATTTCTTTTGGGAAAAGTTATCTCTTAAAAGCACATTTTCTTTATATTCAACGTTGTTTAGATTCATATTGAGCTTACAGTTCTCAAGAGCATCTGGGTCCACGTCAACATAGTCACAAGAACTTTGTTTAAACTTCTCTGTATATATCCCCAAAATTCCACTACCACACCCTAAATCAAGCACTGAGTTTTTTTCTGCGCAGAAACTTTTTAAAAACTTTAGACACAAAAAAGTTGTTTCATGACTTCCGGTACCAAACCCTAGACCTGGCTCAATAACAATAGCACTATCCTGGTTTTTAATTTCAGCCTCCCAGCTTGGAATTATTTCTAACTCCTCATCAACAACAATTGATTTAAAAAATTGCTTATAGGAATCTCTCCACTCACCATTTTTTTCAATTTTGACTTCTATATTTTCGGCCAATTCATTATTAACAAGAAAGTCTTTGAACGTTTCAGTATTAGATTTAATATCCTCAATTGAACCTTCAAAATAAAATTCAAGACTTATAAAATTGGAGCTAAAGACCTTTTCATTAATTATTTGTCCATCGCTCTCATCAATTCCGCCGGACATTGTTTTTAGGCTATCTGGAAGGTCGAGTAAGTCGACACTTCCGAAATCTGTGGATGTATTTTGAACGCCCGTACAGCCAAATTCATCAAATGATATTTGTGTCAGCTCGTTTTCAATTTCAAGCTTCACTCCACTTACTGATAGAACACCATAAAATTCGTTCATTTTTCGCCTAACCCTTTGGATATACGTATCAAATCATTTGTAATAACTATAAAAGCTGTACCACTAAATCAAATTCTATGATAGAGACGATAAAAATAATTCTGTAACCCAAATTCCGAATTACGAGGTTTAAGTATGTACTTTATTGGTATCGCTGGAGGGTCTGGCTCCGGAAAGACAACGTTTGGAAAAAAGCTCTTAAAAGCTTCCCCAAATATACTTACCATCTCCATGGACTCCTATTATTTACCCACAATAAGCGATATTCCTAAAACTAAATCTGGAAAGCCAAACTTTGACCACCCAAATGCATTTGACTGGGAGCTATTGAGAACTCACCTATCACAATTAAATAACGGAGAATCCGTTAATATTCCTATTTATGACTTTAAAGAAAGTGTCCGAGTTAAAGATAAATTCCAAACAGTTACCGCTGAAAATATAGTTATTATTGAAGGTATCTTCACACTATATGACTCCGTTATTAGAAAGATATTATCAGTAAAATGCTTTCTAGACGTTGCCTGCGATGTTCGCTTCATAAGAAGGCTTGAACGAGACGTTAAAGAAAGAGGTAGAGATTTAGACTCCATTATCAATCAATACTACGATTCTGTTAGGCCTATGTATAAAAAGTATCTTGAGCCTCAAAAACACCATGCAGACATTGTTATTGGCCATGAGACAGATATCGCTTCATCTGTTTTATCAGCACAGATTAAACAGATCCTTGGCGAGCAAAAATCTGAATCAGCACAAGAACAATTGTGTTAGCATCAGAAAATGACTTCCATGTTAAAAATTAAACCCATTGGCGGCTTAGAAAAAATAGGCTCAAACATCACTATTTTAGAATTCGAAAAAATAAGGGTTGCCATTGATTGTGGACTACAGTTTTTTCATGAAGATGCCTTTAATGTTAATTATGTTTTCCCTGACATGGATGAAATCGAGGGTATCGACTACTTAATCATCACACACGGCCATGAAGATCATATTGGAGGTATTTTTCCCTTTATCTCTAAGTTTCCAAGTGCGAAGGTTTTTGCAGCTCCTTTTGCTAAAGAGTTAATTCATAAAAAGCTCTCTTATAAGAACTTACCGCTTGAGATCAATCCTTTATCTGAAATTAAAAAAATAATAAGAGAGTTGACTGACTTTTATCTAGAAATGATTCCGGTCAATCACTCAATCCCTGAAACCTTTGGAGTTCACCTTTTTAATGCTGAATTAAGCCTTCTTTTTATCTCTGATTTTAAAATAGATAGAAAGCCAACTGATGAACCGGTTTTTGACATTGATAATTTTTCGGAACTTGTTAAACCAAGAAAGATGAAGCTTGCCATGCTTGATTCAACCAACATTTTAGTTCCTCAAAGAAAGCATGAGGAGTTTGATGTTCATGAGAACCTTGAAAAAGTCTTTGGCACTATTAATAAAAGAGTTTATATCACAACATTTTCATCAAACTTTTATCGGGTAAAAAAAATATTTAAACTTGCTGAGCAGTTTAATCGTAAAATTATTCTCCGCGGCCGATCCATCCAAAAGTACATGGATATTGCCATCAAAGTTGGATTTATCTCCTCTGAGGAAGTTGAGAGCCGTACCCTAAATGAAAAAAGAGATAAGGTCCCTGAAAATGCCATAATTCTTGTGGCCGGATGCCAGGGCGATCGTAAGAGTTCACTCTCTAACTTAGTTAACAGCCCAAACTCCAAGTTCTCCCCAAGAGAAGGAGATGTATTCATCTTTAGCTCAAAAACAATTCCTGGAAATGAAGGCAAAGTAAACTACATCGTCGATGAGCTCTATCGACAAGGAGTTGAAGTTTTAAATGATCATCACGGTTTTCACACATCAGGTCATGCAGACCAAAGAGACCTTTCAGAAGTTTATAGAAAATATTCTCCTACCCACGCTATCCCTATTCACGGTAGTGTGATGTTTTTAAGAAAACATGTTGAGTTTATCGAAAAAAACTTCCCTCAAACCTCTCCGATGTTTTCACTTAATTTTGATGAAATTGTTATTTCTAAAAACTTGAATATTAAATTCTTCAAAAATGAACAAAGAAAGCAGACCAAACTCTTTATTGGATGGGACGAAATTGAACTTGATCGGGAGGCACTGTCAGAAAAAAGGCGATTGGCCGAAAATGGAGTCGTATCACTAGTTATTAAAAAGGGTAGGGGGAAGAGCATAATTCCTGAAATTGAAATGTTTGGGATTAATAAGATTGATGAAAATGAAAAAGCCCAGCTACAAAACTTAATTTCTCAACTGGACTTTTCGGGGAAGAACTTTGATCAAGACCTCAGAGCTTTAATAAATAGATTTTTTAAAGATCTCTGCGGCCAAACACCAAAACTTTTATATCACTTAATTTAAATGACTTGATGACGACTCATTGGATTCTCCTCTTAAAAAGCTTGGAGTATCTAATTCATCTTCATCATAAGAAACAAATCCTAATTTCTCAGCGATTGTTTTTGCTCGACTAGGTCTATAAGACTCTTGTCGCGCTGGGCGCTCAGCTCTCTCTTCATTTCTTTCTTCATTTATTTCACGTGCTCTATTTCTTGTCTCTTCAGCGATTTTATCAAGCCCATCTTGAAGAACTCTTTTTTCAGCAACAGTTTCTGTGGGCTCTCTTCTTTCGGTCTCTTGAGACTCACTTTCTTCACGTCGCTCAACTATCTCCTCCTGCTCTACTCTTTCAGATGCTGAAATAATAGTCTCATTATGTGGAACCTCATGTCTGTCCTCGCTTACAGGCTCTTCTCTCACCTGCTCATCTCTAGATGACTCTCGAACAACATGCTCGGATATAATCGCTTCATTTCTTTTTGGAAGCGTTGACGGCTTAGTAGTTACTCTGTCCATTCCTCGAAGACCTGTGGCAATAACTGTTACCTTTACTTGGTCTTCTAATTTCTCATCAATGACTGTTCCAAAAATTATTTCCGCATCCTCATCAGCTGCTTCCATAATTAATGTTACTGCTTCATTGGTTTCATGCATTGTAAGAGATTCATTCCCACTAATGTTAATGATGATTCCGGTTGCTCCATCAATGCTAATATCTTCAAGAAGTGGTGAGGAAATTGCCTCTTTCGCTGCTTTAATGGCACGCCCTTCTCCAGAAGCCAAGCCTGTTCCCATCAATGACAAGCCTTTGTTTGCCATTACCGTTGCAACGTCCGCAAAGTCTGCATTAATATGGCCAGTATTATTGATTAAATCTGAAATACCTTTAACTGCGTTAAGAAGAACTTCGTCTGCCTTTTTAAATGTCTCAATAAGACTTAAGTTTTCTCCGGCCAATTGAAGAAGTCTTTGATTAGGTATTGTAATTAACGAGTCAACTCCGTTTTCAAGATCTTCAATTCCTGCAAGAGCTTGTCTTGTTCTTTTTTTACCTTCAAAAATAAATGGCTTTGTGACAACACCAACCGTTAATGCACCAAGTTCTTTACTTAGCTTTGATATTACTGGCGCTGCCCCTGTTCCTGTTCCACCACCCATACCGGCTGTAATAAAAACTAAATCAGCACCTTCTAAGATTTCTTTAAGCTTTGTCTCTTCGCTTAATGCTGCTTGCTTTCCAACTTCGGGGTTAGCTCCCGCACCAAGACCCTTCGTTCTATCAAGACCTAGTTGAATTTTTGTTGGAGCTAAACTGGCGTTTAATGCCTGAAGGTCTGTGTTTGCAACAACATATTCAACACCAGTTAACCCTGACTTGATCATAGTGTTTACAGCGTTGCAGCCACCGCCACCAACTCCAATAACTTTAATTCTTGCACCTTCTTGAACCTCTAGTTCTCCGGTAGTATTAGAAATCTCAAACATATATCCCCCTAAAATAATTCTTTAAAAACTGATTTAATTGAAGCGCTAAATCTTGAAATAAGGTCTGTAGGTGTCGATTTAAAAAGCTCCTGCTCTACAGGTTCTTTATCTTTTATTGCCTCTTTCAAAAGACCTAGTACTGTTGAGTATTTTGGACTCTGCATAACATTCGTCATTCCACCAAAAGGTATAGGGTATCCTACTCGACAGGGAGCCTGAAGAATATACTCTCCCAATGTCGTCATATCACAGACTAATGAACCACCGCCGGTAATTATGAAACCACCATTAATATCTGAATCTATTTCTTGCTCTTTCACAATTTGAGATACCAAGTAATATAATTCCTCTGCACGAGCCGAAAGTATTTCTGTGATTACCTTTTTTGAAATTTCTCTTGGAGTAGACCCACTAATTCCATCAAGAGTGATTAATTCGTCCTCAACCAACTGACTTCGTAAAACTGAACCATATTCTACCTTTATTTTTTCAGCCTCACTGTGGGGTACTTTAAGTCCAACCGCTAAATCATTTGTAAAGTGATTGCCTCCCACTGGAATAATTTGTGTATGAACTAGAGAATTCTCTTTCCATATTGCGACATCAGTAGTTCCCCCTCCAATATCAACAAGTACGATACCCATTTCTTTTTCTTCTGGAGATATGACTGCCTCTGATGAGGCTAGCGGTTGAAGAACTATTCTATTTGATTTAACACCTGCTTTTTCAACACAGTTAACTAAGTTTTGAATTAAACTCACCGCACCTGTAACCACATGAACCTTTGCTTCAAGCCTTACACCGCACATACCAACGGGATTTTTAATCCCTTTAGCATTGTCAATTGTATATTCCTGAGGAATAACATGTAGGATTTCTCTATCAGAAGGGATGACCACGGCCTTCGCCGCCTCAATAACTCTCTCTATATCATCTTCAGTTATCTCTTTGCCCCTGACAGCAACGACACCTGTTGAATCAAATGAGTATATATGACTACCTGCAATTCCAATTGAGGCATTATCTATTTCAACTCCGGCCATTAACTTTGCTTCATCAACGCTGGTTTGAATTGATTTAATTGTCTTATCAATATTTACGACAGAACCTTTTTTCAGGCCATCGCTTAGGTTTGTACCCACACCAATAATTTCAACTTCATTATTCAGATTTCTCTGGCCTATGATAGTGCATACTTTCGTTGTTCCGACATCAAGACCTACTATAATTTCTTTGTTGCTCATATAGGAATCCTTCCTTTGGTCCGCTAATTCTTTCAGCAGTAAAACTAAATAAATTTAGTTCATAACTAAATTTTATTTTCGATCCTAAAACTTTACAACCACTTTTTTTGTATTAGTCATATTGATGGTTTTTGGTAGACCTTTTCGATCTATTAAATAGGCAATCATCTTTGTCAGTTTAATTCTTTTTTCTGTCCAATTATCTGTACCGAAAAATACACTTGTTGGTTTTCGTTTATGACTAAGAATTAAAGTCATCTTACCATTTTCATCCAAGATCATTTCACTCATAAGAGATTTTATCTTTTTATCTAAGCTTATAAAAAAGTCACTTATTTGATTTTTATTTTTTTCATTTAACTTTTCATAAGAAACAGCAAGTGTTGGCAGGTCACCCTTAATTAATTTTTCACTTTTAAGTAGGAGTTCATAGGTTGGATCATATAGCTCTCCGTCATCTGATAATATTGAGCTCGACACAGAGATACCTTCAGAATTTATTGCAGAAACTCTTACCAATGGCTCTGGACAACTTAAATTAAAAGTAAGTTTATTATGAATTGGACTAAATTTAATCTTGTAATTATTTATAAAATATTTTTTTAAGAGCCTCTCCTCATTTATTTTTTTATCAACTGAATAGAGAGATCTATTTTTTTCAAAATCGTTAACAAGCTCAATGACAAACTTCCCAACTGTTTGAGAAGGGCAACCTTTCCAGTGACTTTTAGTGGATAGCTTTTCAGGGATTTCAAGAAAATTTTTAACTCTTTGGATTATTGAGGCATTTGCGCGGTAGGGCGTACAAATTAAAAGTGATAAGCTAATTAAATATAGTAACCTCTGTTTCAAACTTATACCCATTTTCCCTTTCGACCACTCGATTGATTTTATCAACAAGCTCGAGATAACTTTCTTTCGTCGCACCCCCGGTATTTTCGATAAAATTACCGTGCTTAGTGCTAACTTTTAGGCCTTTATATTCTGTGCCTTTGAGACCTAGTATATCAATAATCTGGCCTGCGGCACAAGTTGTCCCTTCGGACTTACGATTTTTAAAGGTGCAACCACAGGTTTTCTCCCATAAAGGCTGAGAGTCAGATCGAAGTTTAAGATATGATTTAATTTCACCAGCAACAGAGGAATCAATGCCCAAGTGCCTAATCTTGGCAGAAATAATGACATCACCTTTATTTAAAATATGATTTTTGCGGTAACTAAAGTTTGCTGGAGTAACCTGCATACTCTCAACAATTCCGTTGGAGCGAAGAATTTTTACGGATGAAAGGATAGAGGAGATCTCTCCTTTACTTGTTCCTGCATTCATGAATATGGCACCACCAAGACTTCCTGGAATACCTGTAAAGCAATTCCAACCTACAAAGCCATGCTTAATTGCTCTAGAAGTTAGAAAATTCAGTGGCGTCGAAGCAGGCAGCTCATACTCACACCTGATTTCATCCAGGTCAGCCTTGTTAAACTTAAAATCTAGTTTCAAAAGAGGTGTTGTTAAATTTTGTGGAAGTAAAGCATTTGATCCATTTCCAATGATCTGAAAGTCTTGCTCATGCAGCTTTAATAAGTTTATTAGTTCAACTAGAGAATCTTCCTCTTTACAAATGATCAAATCACCAGTGCTTTTCAGCTGAAGCGTAGTCAGCTTTGTAAGCTCTTCATGAAGCTTTAATTCAATGCCATCAATAGACTGTATTTTTTGAATTAAGCCTTTTTCCATTTAAACTCCAAGATGCTCTCTGATTTTTCTACCAATACTTCCCGCTCCCATTGAAACAATTATATCTGCACCCGACTTGGTTGATAACTCTTTAACTTCATCTAACTCTCTTACACAATTTGCAAGCCCTGGATGAAGGGAATTTATATCTTCAGCCAATCGAAAAGAATCAATCCCAGGAATTGGATCTTCTGAAGCCGGATAAATTGGTAAAAGATAGAGCTTATCGAGTTTATTAAAACAATGAAGAAACTCTTTCCAACAGTCCTTAGTTCTTGTGAAACGATGGGGCTCAAATACACCGACTAATGTACCCGAATCACTTACTTCTCTTAAAGCTGAGATCGTTGCTTCGAGCTCTGTTGGATGGTGGGCATAATCATCAACAACGTTCAAACCATCTGACTCGTAAAGCTTTTGCATTCGCCTTCCAACACCAGAAAAAGCATTCACAGCTTTTGCTGCATCTTCAATCTTTATCCCCGCACCAATGGCCGTACTTATCGCAGCAAGAATGTTTTCAATATTGTGCCTTCCAAGCAAACTTGTAGTAACCTTAGTTTTAAATTCATTTTTATAATAAAGATCAAAGGTAGAACCAAAACCTACGGAAGATATATTTTTTGCCTCAACATCAATTACTTGATCCTTGGATTCTCTAATACCATACCAAGAAATTGGTTTTTTTAGGTCCTTGGATATTTCAACTAAGTATTTATCATTAATATTTAAAGAGAGAAGTCCGTAAAAAGGAATTTTGTTACAAAAGTTTTTAAACGCATTAACCAGCGCATCTTTTGTTCCGTAATAATCAAGGTGATCAAAATCAACATTTGTAATAGCGGCTAAAATTGGACTTAACTGTAAAAAGGTACCATCCGACTCATCCGCTTCTGCAATAACCCAAGGACCTTTTCCAACACGAGCATGGCCATTGAGGTTGGTCACGATTCCTCCTATTATAAAAGAAGGATCTTCTCCGCACTCAGAAAAGATCGTAGAAACCACACTTGTTGTCGTTGTTTTTCCATGAGTTCCCGCAATCGCAATTCCATTTTTTAACCGCATAATATCAGAGAGAATTTCTGACCTTCGGTAACAAGGAATATTTTTTTCGTGTGCTATGATGATCTCAACATTATTTTTTGAAATTGCTGTTGAATGAACAAGAATATCTATCTCATCTGAAATATTGCTTTCATTATGCCCTATAAAAACTTTAGCACCACGCTCGCTTAATTTTTTTGTGTTCGCGTTTTCACTGATATCAGAGCCAGAGACCAAACAACCGAGGTCGAGCAAAATCTCTGCAATTGCAGACATGCCAATACCGCCAATTCCAATAATATGAATTCTCATTTTTGTTGGTAATGTAATCACTCAATAAACCTCGACACGTATAATAAGTTAGATTTATATCAATATTGGGTTCTTGCCAATGTCTTGTGAAAAAAGTCCAGATCAAAAATGTTGTTATTTCAATACGTTGAGTGCTTTTTGTTAATCACCGAAAGTAAAACACCCACTCCAAAAAAGTTGCAAATCATCGAAGAGCCTCCAAAGGACACAAAAGGAAGGTTAAGGCCCTTGGTCGGAAGTACTCCTAAAACAACTCCCATATTCAAGAAGGCTTGAAACCCGATGAGAAATATAACTCCCGCAACAATAAGAGTTTGTATTAAATTATTTGATGGAGAGGTAGATAACTTAAGGCCGTTATAAATGAAGACTAAAAATATAAGAATGAAAAATATAACTCCAATTAACCCCAACTCTTCCCCTAAAACACTAAAAATAAAGTCGTTGTGTGCCTCAGGAAGATAAAAAAGCTTCTCGTCACTATTCCCTAGGCCAACACCTGTTATTCCGCCATTTGAAAAAGCCAAAAAGCTTTGAATAATCTGAAAACCGGAGGACTTTGGGTTTTTCCATGGGTCCAAAAATGTGGCCAACCTAGCAACCCTATAAGGGGCCATAACTAACACACCTATGACAGACATCGCCCCTCCTAAAATAAGTCCGTATAAATACTTTCTATTAAGATTACTAAGAAAAGCGACAAAAAAGATTATCGATGAGGAGATAAAAAAGGTTCCAAAATCCGGCTGAAATACAAGGAGCATTAGGGGGACAACTAGAAAGGGAATTGATTTTAACTGATCAGTTTTATGACCTTTGTTTAGAACCTCAAAGAAGTATATTGAATAAAAAAGCAAGCCATATTTTAAGAGCTCTCCCGGTTGGAAAGACATAAAAAACAAATTCAACCAACGATTCGCCCCTTTAACTTCTATTCCAATACCTGGCATAAAGGTAAGACCAACTAAAAGGGTTGATAATAATAAAAAGTGCTTTGAATACTTTATCCAAAAAGTATACTTAGTCTTTGAAACAACGATCATTAGGGTGGCTCCACCAATTGTGTAAACAACTTGTCTAAAAAAGAAATGAAATGGTGTCCCATAATTTTCTCTAGCAAAAATATAACTTGAAGAAAAAACCATTACATTACCTAAAAGAACTATGAACAAAAGTGCTAGAAGCAAAAACCTCAAATTATCCATTTCTCTAATTTTCACTTGCAAATCACTAAACAATCCAACCTCCAGATACTTTTTATTTTACCTAATTGATCAAGAGGTTGGAGAAAAATTTGTTTTCAGAGGCAATATTATTTAAAGAAAAAACTAATTTCCTAATTTCTGACTCATAAGTTTTCAGTTACTTACCCATGCTCTCGAAAAATAAATATATAATTTTTTCAATTTTTTATTACTGGATCAAATATTAACTACAATTCCCTCGAGATAAGGTTCTTCACTGTTCACTGAAGATCTTCTTAAAGGAGTTAATTTATGGCCAGGATTATATTTCTTCTTTTACTCACATTATTCTTTCATGAGATGGCTTTTTCAAAGACATGCTATGTCCCAACAGGCTTAGATAAAGATGCAACTGGTGACAATAAGTATTCAAAGCTATTTGGTTGCGACAAATATTATATTAGCAAGTATTGGGATGACTTCAACATGCTAAAGTGGAACTGGAACGACGGTTTTGGTTTCCATGACGTATGCAACAATGACTTACCTTTAGGTCGTATGATGAACACCATACACGCCCTTAACATTACTAAAAATATTAAATATAAAAAATCTATTCTTAATTGGGCATATGATTATGCAGAAGGTGATATCATAACGCTTTCCATGGCCTGTGGAGATGGTAGCCTTAATGCAAGAAACACTCTCTCAAAGGTTACCTTTTTTATGTCTGGAATATATGGAGAAAAGTCCGTTATTAGAAGAGCAGGTATTCTACTTCATGAAGCAAGACACACTAGAAGAATTCATAATGGCTGGGGTAATTGTCCCTCTGGTGCTAGTTGTGACTCATCATGGGGATATGGTGGTGCCAATCAATATCATGTTTTATGGCTTTGGTGGTTTGGAAGACATAGTAAATATACAAGTGAAGCCTTGAAAAACGATGCCCTTCGCGACGCTCGTTGGAGACATGACAATCGTTTTAATATTAATCCTGGGAAAAATATTTAAGTGAAAAAAAGATTATTCTATTTACATTTTTTTATTTTAGTGTTGATTGGCACTGGGATAATTTTTTTTAATGAAAACTATACCACTCAAAAGAGTATCACCTCAACGGATAAGAGTTTCTTTAAAAAAGAGAAAAAACAATTAGAAAATAAAAAGATAGAGACACAAAAAAAGAAATCTAATATTACTCCAACGATAATTGAGATTATTAAAAAGAAAATAAACACTCACCTTCCGAGAATGCAGTACATTGGTGAAGGTGCTGAAAAACAATATCAAGAATCAATTGAAGAATTAAAAAAGAATCGGGATATCGCTACAGAAGTTCTCTTTCATAACTATCAAAACACAAGAGAAGAAAATTACTTAAAAAGGCAGCAACTGATTGAAACGATGAGGGCAATTCAATCAAGAAAATCGATACCCATCTTTACGACTCTTCTAATGGAGAAATTTCCTGAAGAAAAATCAGAAGACCTTCACCACGGTTCCACACAACTTGAAGAGGGGATCATTAGACTGACTGCGATTGAAGGCCTTGGTTATTTTGCCAAAGAAGAAAATAATGAAGAGGTGTTACTCACTCTTTTAGAAATTATTAAAAATAAAGTGTCCCCACTTCCACTGAAAAGACAAGCAGTGAGAGAGTACTTGCATTCAAGCAGTGATGAAAAAAAACTTTTCGAATCAAAAGAGCTAATAAAAGAGTACCTACCTAAATCAGAACACTTTATCGTTACAAAAAAAATTGACGAGCCCGAAAATCAGTTACCGGATTTTGACTCTCCTAAACTAGGAGAACCTCACCTTCATGATCATCATCATAAAAGTGAGGCTCCTGTAATTTAAATAAATATCAATTAAAGTTGATAAACAAGCTTTTTAAAGTAGTTACCACGCTCGTCGTAATCCCTGAAAAAATCGGTGGATGCGTTGCCTGGAGAAAGAAGAATGACATCCCCTGTTCTAGATTTTTGATAAGCTAAAAGAACTGACTCCTCAAAAGACCCAACAATAAATGTTGCGGGGTGTTCCCCAAGTGCCCTATTCATGCGCTCCTTCGACTCGCCAACCAGAACTAATACTCGTGCGTGGTCAATTATATCTTGAGTAAATGGCTCATACTCAATTTCCTCATTTTCTTTACCACCAGAGATCAATATTACAGGTCTCTTGAAGCACTTGATACTTTTAACTAGGTCTTCCATAGTCTCGCTTTTCGAGTCGTTATAAAAAGAAACCCCATTTTTTTCTGTTAAAAACTCAACTCGGTGAGGAATACCAGGAAACTTCTCCACACATGTTTGAATTGATTTATCAGAGACCTCCAAAGCCTTCGCAGCAGTTGTTGCTGCGAGTAGATTTTCTCTATTTTCTTGTCCAACAATTCTCATTTTAGAGACAACAAATTCTGAGTGGTAATTTATATTGGAGTGAATTCTTCTTCCGTGAAAGTGAGTTCCTTGAACCTCATTCATCACACCCATAGTTACGAAAGACTTTCTTGAATACCAATAGACATGGCAATTTGCGTTTCTAAAAAATGTGTTATTTGCGAGCGTATCAAAATTAACAACTAAGTAATTTGATGGAGTAAGATTTTTAATTACACTTAGCTTTGTCTCAATATACTCACCAACGCTATTAAATTGTCCCTGGGTATAGTTTTCAGAAATATTCGTGAAGACGACCATCATTGGGTTAAAGTTATTTAACCCTCTTAATTGAGCAGCCGAAACTTCTACAACGACATAATCAATCTCTTCACTTTTCGGGGTCATCGCAAATTGAATAAATGGTGTTTGGCTTGTACCACCAACAAAAACGTTTTTACCATCTAGTTTAAGCATATAACCGATCATATGAGCGACTGTTGTTCGCCCGAAACTTCCGCAAACTGCGATTATTGGCTTTCTACAAAGTTTATTGGCCAAAGCAAATTCAGAGTAAACCTCTTTACCTGCTGTCCTTGCCATTTCTAATTGAGGTAGATTTGGGTTTACTGATGAAGAGTAAACAACAACGTCTGCTTCTAAAAAATCCGATTCTTTGTGTTCTCCAAAAGTCATTTCCGGCATTGGGGAAATTTTCTTTAACTTTTTAACGGCTTTATTCAAATCAAAAATAGGCTTAATATCTGTGACTCGGATCTGACATTCTATTTGGTTAAAAAAATTAATTAAATTAAAACCAGTTTTTCCAATACCAACGATAAGAACTTTTTTGCCCTTAAACCTTTCCATGATGCCTCCAAGAATTCTACAATTTTCCCGAGGAGCATACCACGAGCGTCAAGCCGCAACGGGTTATATTTTATCTAATTTTCAATGTTGCAAGAGCAATAATTGATAGCACGATTGAGACAATCCAAAACCGGACAATCACCTTAGGTTCTGACCACCCACCTAGCTCAAAATGGTGATGAATCGGAGCCATGCGAAAAACTCTTTTTCTTCTAGTTTTGTAAGAAGCCACTTGGATAATCACTGAAAAAGCCTCAATTACAAACACTCCTCCAAAAATAACTAGTAAAAACTCACTCTTTGTAAGGATAGATGAAATGCCGATAACGCCGCCCAAGGACAATGACCCAACATCTCCCATAAATACTTGTGCTGGATATGAGTTATACCAAAGAAAGCCGATCCCTGCCCCAATGATCGCCGTCATAGCGACAGCGAGCTCTCCAACTTGCGGTAAATGAGGAAGGAGCAAGTAATCCGCGATTTCTTTATGACCGCTTAAGTAAGCTAATACACACAAAGTAAGTGAGCTCGTTATAATAGGCCCAATCGCCAAGCCGTCGAGGCCGTCTGTGAGATTTACCGCATTAGAAGCCCCTACAATAACAAATGAACCAAAGGCAACATACCACATTCCAAGGTCCGTTATTGGACTTTTTAAAAACGGTACATATAAGTTCGTATCAAAACCTTTAATTGCAATAAGCCAATAAAGAACAAGAACAGATGTAACTAGCTGCCACATTATTTTTACCTTTCCCGGAACACCAGCAGTATTTTTCTTAAGAACTTTTAGGTAATCATCTAGAAATCCAAGCCCAGTAAAACTGACGAAAACAAACAACAATGCCAAAAGAGAAGGGGAGTTAAAGTTTCCCGCAATACAAACAGAAAAAAGAACGCTGAAATAAATAAAAATACCACCCATTGTAGGGGTACCACGCTTCACATGATGACTTTCCGGTCCTTCCTCTCTAACAACTTGGCCAAACTGTTTTTTTGCCATAAAGCGAATAAAGTACTTACCAACAAATATTGAAAATACAGAAGACAAAATAAAAGCAATACTTCCGCGAAGCGATATGTATTTGAAAACATTAAAAAAAGAGTTAGTCTCAACAAGCGGATACAGAAAATGATAAAGCATTGATTAACTCACTTTTTTAATTTCTTTATTAAATTCTCAAGACCCACACCTCTACTACCTTTGAGATATAAAGTCGAAATATTACTAAAGTTTAAACTGGAGAGCTTTATATCATCAACCGTTTTGAAACTGACTCCTCTCTCCCCAAAGCCTTCGTAAAAGCTGTCACCTTGTTCTCCTATGAACAATATGTTTTTAACACCTAGCTTTTTGCAATATTTACCTGCATCTTGATGATATCTTTTTGATTTTTCACCAAGCTCGTACATATCTCCGATGACAAATAGAGTCTCACTCAATAATTCTTTATTTTTAAAAACAAAACTGTCCAGAGAGGCTTTTAAAGAACTTGGATTTGAGTTGTAACAATCTAAAAAAATGTTGAAAGAATCAATTTTTTTCCACTCACCACGATTTTTACCTAAAACAAAGGTTTTCGCAGAATCTAGAATGCTTTGTGGATCTACCTTAAAAACCTCCGCGAGCACTCCGAAACAATTTAGAAAATTTATATAATGATGTCGCCCTACAAGGGTATCAAAAGAAAAAGAGTAGACGCAATCTTTATAATTAAATTTAACCTTATCTTGTTCAAGTCGATCTATTTTTAAGGTTGAGTCCATCGAACCAGCTATGAAGGACCGATCTTTATCTTTAAATTTTTTAAGATACTTATCCTCAGAGGAATAAAAACAGCACTGTTCAATTGATGAATTTTTCATAGTTTCATAGAAAATATTAATTTTCTCTTCAAAAACAGCGTCCTCTGTCCCAAATGCCTCTAGATGAGATTGCCCTATAGATGTAACAACAGAAACGTCAGGCTTAATTATTTCAGATAAGTATTTAATCTCTCCAAAATTATTTGTTCCAATTTCAAAAACAACTATCTCTGTTTCTGCCTCTAACCCAAAAACAGTCATCGGAACACCAAACTGGTTATTTAAATTACCAATAGTTCCTTGAATTTTTTTACTTGTCGTTTTCTCAAGTAAAAATAAAAGCAATTCTTTAGTAGAGGTTTTCCCGTTACTACCTGTTATACCAACAGTTATTTTTTCTGTTAGGCTATCTTTTTTCCAATCATTTAATGATTTCGTGGCGAGTTCTTTTAAAAACACTGTTGTATCGTCCACAAAGAAGCAGTTCTTTTGAACCTCACTACATATTAACTCTTTATCCTCTTTATTTACTATGGCAAAACTTGCGCCTGAATTGATTGCAGGTTCCACAAAATTTGCCGCTTTGAAATTTTCCCCATTTAAAGCAACGAATAGGTCGCCATGTTTAATTGATCTAGAATCAAAACTAAGAGAAATATCCTCTTGATTTGAAAAGAATTCAGTAAAAAAACTTTTTAATATACGCAATTTAACTTTCATTTTTACTTTTTATTGAATTTAACAAAACTTCTTTATCACTAAAGTATGTTTTTACGCCCTTGGCCAGCTGATAATCTTCATGACCTTTACCTAAAATTAGTAATATCTCTCTTTTCTCCATTGATCTGACTGAGCTCTCTATGGCCTTTTCTCTGTCGAGCTCAACTTGATATCCGACACCTTGTATAACTCCGGGCAAAATATCTTGAACAATTAACTCAGGGTCTTCATCCCTAGGATTATCGTTTGTAATAACAAAACTGTTTGAGAGAGCACTAACGATCTCTCCCATTTCTTCTCTCTTTTTTTTGTCTCTATTTCCACCGCATCCAAAAACAACTTTTATACTATGATTCGGAAATGCTTTTTTGATCTCAGAAAGCACGTTTTCAACTGCGTCAGGAGTATGGGCAAAGTCAACAACTCCAAAGTTATCTTCACCAAAGCTAATTATCTCCAACCGTCCATTAGGAGGATCTAATTCATCATAATTACAAGAAAAACCAGGACCAACTATTTTAGCTGAAATAGCCTCGGCAATTGCAAGATTTTTTTTATTAAAATCTACATTAAAAAAAGGGTGGCTTCTCTTAATCTCTGGGACTTTAACTTTTACACATCGTTTATCAGACAGCTTTTGAAATATTTCATCCTCTGAGTCTAGAACAAAACATCGGCCGTCAGGTTTTAAATAGTCTAATATTTTTTTCTTTGCAAGGAAGTAGCTTTCAAAATTCTTGTGGTAGTCAAGGTGGTCTCTTGAAATATTTGTGAAAGCCACCTCATCAAAATGAAAACCAAAAAATCTTTTTTGATCTAAAGCATGAGATGATGCTTCTATACAAAAAAAATCAATTTTTTTATGCCTAAAAATTATTTTCCAAAAATCAATTAATCCAGGTGAAGTTGTTTGAAAATCATGTGGGATTTTTTTTCCATTTAAAAACAGTCCTGTCGTACCAACGAAACATGCACCATATCCATTTTGATTAAGAATCTGCATCAACAGGAAAGCCGTTGTCGTTTTCCCATTGGTCCCCGTAATTGCTAATATCTTTGGGGTCTTTTTTATCGGAAAGAGAATGTTTAGAATCCTCCTCTGACAATCTAAGAAATTATTTTCATCTACAACGACATGGGGAAGAATAACTTTTCGTTTCGGCTTATTTTTAAAAACAACAAACCCAGCTGAAGAACCCTCTAATCTTTTTTCCAGCAAATTTACAGATTTTTCATCGTTATGATTTTTATAAAACACAATTACATCTTCTGTAGCTTTATCTAAATCTATGGAACAATCGGTTATTTTTGATAAGTCTATTGGCAATGAGGTTTCGTTTAAGAAATCTTTGAGAACATTTTTAATTTCAATTTCATTACTCATAAACAGGGCGCTTTAAGATAATTTCTACTTTTGCATCTCGCGCGTATTTTACCCCAGGCTGAATTGATTGTGAATGAACGATCCCAATTCCAGATATTTTTGTTTTAATTTTTAAATCACTAAGTATTGTTGACGCACTTTTTTTATCCAGTCCAATTAGATTTGGCATAAAACCTTTTTTAACGACTCTTTTAGACGATTGTCTTAATCTAACACTATCACTTTTTGCTCTTTCATTACTTTTATTAATCGCATATTTAAAATGTTTTTTGTCTTTGTAAATTATATAGCTTGCAATCTTCTTAAAAAGAGGTGCTGCCACCAAATTTCCGTAGTACTTAGAACCTTTCGGAGAATCTATATAAACATAAATTACGAATCTTTTGTCTATATTAACCGGGTACCCAATAAATGACGGTACATACCCATCATACCCTTTTCCTTTTGAGGGTTTTTGGGCAGTTGATGTCTTTCCTGCTATTTGAAAATGTTCAATTTTGGCATTACCACCTGTTCCATTATAGACAGCATCAACAAGCATATCCTCTATTTGAGAAATTGTTTTTTCTGAAAAAACTCTTTTTCCGCTCTTATTTAAGTTCCCATTTTTAATGATAGTGGGCTCTTTATATATTCCACCATTTGCAATTGCTGAAAAGGCGGCCAATATTTGTGCTCCTGTAGTTGCCACCCCTTGCCCAAAGCTTAGGTTACTCAACCTAATTCTGGATGACTCTTGTGAGTACTTAAATATTCCCCTGGATTCTCCAGGAAGCTCTACCCCAGTTTTTGCCCCGATTCCTAGCTTAACTAAATCTTTTAGTAAAAGGTCAATTCCCAAATCGAAGGCAATTTTAGTCGTTCCAATATTAGAACTGTGCCTTAGTATCTCTTGAACACTCAACCACTCATATTTTTTTTTAGACTCTGCTTCATTTATTTGGTGTCCATCAACATAGTATGAACCCCTCTCGCAAAAATAATTTGTCATCTTTGTAGCTTTGTTATTTTCAAGAGCACTCGCAACAGTAAATACTTTAAAAACAGAACCTGGCTCAAAAGGATCACTTACAAAAGGAATTTTCATCCTTGGAATATCTTCCTGCTTAATTTCATTAGGGTCATATGTTGGGTAATTTGCCATAGCAAGAATTTCACCGCTCTCGACATCCATAACCCCAACCCCACCTGAGATTGCTTGATACTTCTCAATTGCCTCTTCTAGAGTTTTTTGAACATACCCTTGAATATCTTTATCAATTGATAAGATTAAGTCACTCACACTCTCTGATGGTTTTTCCATCTTAACTTTTACAGCTCTGCCCTTTGCGTCCCTCACATATTTTGTTTTGACAGCACTCCCTCTCAATTTGTTATCAAACTTCAATTCAACGCCCGACAATCCTTTATTATCAACACCTACGGATCCTATAACCTGAGAAAGAAGTTCATGATTTGGGTAATATCTTTTAGCTGTTTTTTCTAGATGAACACCTTTAAGCTTCCTTATAAATTCAACTTGGGATTTTGTTAACTCCATTTGACGCTCAAGCCACGTAAACTTTTTTCGACTACCTACCTTATTGACATATTTATTGGTTTTTTTACCCCAAAGAGCTTTTGATAATAAAACTAGGTCATTTTTTGAATCTAAGGTGCTTGGCATTGCAAAGATAGAGTAGGTTGATAGGTTTATTGCAAGTGGATTTAAATTCCGATCAAGAATATTGCCTCTGTTAGAATAATTCTCTGTCTCCCTAATCGTTTGACTCTTAGAATAGCTTCTCAACTTATCCCTTGATAAAATCTGAAGGTAAACTGATCTGGCAATAAGTCCAATGGAAAAAATCACAAAAAATAAAAATACAAAGGAAACTTTGATTTTTGAATTAATCATTTCATTTACTCAGGAATTACAATTATTTGTTTTGGCTTTGGCTCTGACATCTTAAGCTTTTTAGCAAATGAGTTCAGGTTTTCAATAGATAAAAGTTTTGCTCGCTTAGCTTTAAATTTCTTATTCCTTAAGATTGTTTCTCTTTTTTGCTTTTTTATTTTTGTATTTTCATAATCCAACTCCACTCCTCTCATACGATAGGTAACAGCTGAGAAAGCAATGATTATGAATGTTATCATTATGGATAATGTGACTGAGTCTTTGAAAAAACTTTTTAAATTGTCTTTGTTCATTGATCCTCTTCCTTGAGAATTATTTTTACAATTTAGTTACAACCCTTAGTTTAGCACTTCTTGAGCGTGGGTTCATACTAATTTCGTCGTCAGAGGGAATTAAAGGCTTCCTTTGAAGGAGTTTTACCTGCTCATTTTTGTCAAAATCTCTAAATGAATGTTTCACAATTCTATCTTCCAACGAGTGGAACGTTATAATTCCCAACCTGCCACCAGTTGAGAGTGCACTTATCGCTTGAGGTATCATGCTTTCAAGAACCTCCAATTCTTTATTTACAAATATGCGTAATGCCTGGAACACCTTTGTAGCAGGATGGGTCCTACCATATCTCCACTTTTTTGGATAAGAGTGAAAAACAATATTTTCTAATTCTTTGGTAGTAGTAATTTTTTGCTTAGCACGCCGATCACAGATATTCTCAGCAATTCGATCAGCTAGCTTTTCTTCGCCATATTTTTTAAATATTTCCACAAGACTTTCCTTATCATATTCATTTATTACGTCAGAGGCAGTCTCAAGATTACTTGTATAATTCATTCTCATATCTAAAGGCCCATCAAACCTAAAAGAGAAACCTCTCTTCCCTTCGTCAAACTGATGAGAAGAAACACCTATGTCTGCCATAACACCGGCTATTTTACTTTCACCAATAAAGTTTTTAGATTCCTTCAAAATTAATGGAAAATTAGAGAAGTTCGATCGCACTAACTTGATTCTGTCTAATAGTCCTTTCTCTTTAAAAAAAGCCAATGCATTCGCAAGTGCATCCTCATCTTGGTCAATCGCTACAACTTTGGCCAATGGAGAGCGTTTTAATAGCTCAAAAGAATGGCCTCCTCCACCTAGGGTTAAATCGAAAAAAACAAGGTCACTTCCGCCCGTCTCATTACCGATAAGGCATTCTACAAGCTCGTTTTTCATCACTGTTTCATGACCCTTAAATTCCACAAATCACCCCAAGTTGATATTTATTTACATCGGTTTTGAATAGAAGATATAATACAATATCAACTAAATTGGTAAATTTTGAAAAAATTAACAATTTCTAATCGTATAAAAAACTATTTTTTAAGATCAAAAAGATCTTCAGACTCTTTGCAAGAAAGTATAATTGTTTCGACAGAGGAAGTAAGTGAGTCGTTTGTAAAAATTCTAAATTCTCCCTCTGTCCCAAGTATCGTTCAATTTTCTAAGGACCTTGTGGGTTCATCCGCATGGATTTTTAACTCCTACTTAAAGCTACTTACGACACTTACTGGCTTCAAAGGGAATAAAAATCAAATTATAGACGAAGATGACTGGCACGTTATTATTGATAAAGTATCAAAAAATGTTAGATTGCCTGATGATGAGTTTTCTTTGCAACAAATTTTTCAAGCAATTTACACGGAGCTAGACTACGCTCACCATCATCCAAGTTATTCTTCCCCCTTATCTTTCCCTAAGATCTTCCCTACGATAGTTTTGGTAAGTGGAGTATTTAATGAAATATACAAAACAGCTGCGTTTGAAAGAGGCGTCTCCCACGCAGCCAAATTATGCGGGCTTAAATACATAGTAGCCGACACTCACGGATTTGAAGGCTCTGCCTACAACTGCACTCTTTTGGAAGACAAACTTTTTTCTTATATTGAACAAAATCCAGATGAGAAACTTTGGATAATTGCATACTCCAAAGGAGGTATTGACTCCTTACATTTCATGCACAAAAACAAAGACTGGTCGGAGAAACATATTGCGGGAGTTTCAACCATTGCGTCGCCAATTTTGGGATCTCCACACTTAAATTCTAAACTTTTTAGAACGGTAAAATACCTTCAGAACTTAAGCCCGCTAGAATTTTCTCAGAAAATTCTCTCTGACAGGGACCTACTAAAAAAAGACTTTCTCAAAAGTCTTGATTCCGACAATCAAGGAAAGTGGTTTCACGAAAATTATCACAACTTACCCCAAACACCATTCTATACCTCATTAGGCTTAGAAGCTGAATGGTACGAAGCTCACTTATATATGGTGGCCACAAAGATACTTTTTGCATCTTCAAAAAATAACGATGGGGTTGTAGATATTGATAGTGCTTTTTTCCCTGACTACTTCAAGAGTATTAACCTTGGAGTAATCAAAGGGCATCACTTAATAGGCGCAAGGTCTTCAGGTTATGCACAAGAATCTTTAATTTTAACCCACATTATTTTTCTAAAATATGTAAATTTAATTTAAAGAACGCTGCCCTTTACGTTCATCAAGACAAGTTTTGAAACCATTTTTAATGTTTCGAAAACACCTTCTCCTGACAAAGCTGAGGCTTCAAAAGCCGGAAAGTCAAAGTTATTGAGTGATCGCTCAAGCTCTGAAATAGGTGAAACATTAGGAAGGTCTCTTTTGTTCCACTGCATTACGAGAGGCACTTTTTTCAGATCATAACCCTGCTCAGATAAATTATCTTTTAAGCTTTCAAAGCTCTGCATGTTCGAATCAAATTTTTCAATCTGTGAATCTGCAACAAAAACAACTCCATCAACACCTCGAAGAATTAACTTCCTACTGGCTTCATAAAACACCTGGCCAGGAACAGTGTAGAGGTGAAGCCTCGTCTTAAAACCTCTTATTTCACCCAAGTCGAGTGGTAAAAAGTCAAAAAACAAAGTTCTCTCATTTTCTGTGTTTAAGCTAACCATCTCGCCTTTGTTTTTACCGGCCGTCTTGGAATATATATGTTGTATATTTGTCGTCTTTCCACCCAAGCCAGGACCGTAGTAAACAATCTTACAATTAATTTCTTTTGTTTGGTAATTAACAAATGACATCTACACCTCGGAAAAAGAAAAGAGATCATCCACCTCTTTGTCTGTTATATCGCTAAATATTTTATCGTTGTTCGTCTCTTCTTCTTTTTCAAAAAACAAAAAGTCCTCTACCTGTTGTCGAAGAGATCTAAATTTAAGTTTAAGTTTTGCTGGGTTCATACAGTTTTTATAGACCATAAAAATAATGTATTCGTGATCGGCTATTTTTACATTGTTTGCATACAGGCCATCTGCACTTGAACCAAAGACAAGTGTTGAATTCAAAGAATTATTTCCTGTAAACTTGGCCAACGTGGAAGCTGACTGCCACAGTCCACAGCCTAAGGCACCTAGCTCTTGCACTCTTTGTTTATCTTTTAAATTCTCCCAAATGACTAATCCGTCTGGTCGAGTAATTACAATATTAACCGCATCCGATGAGAACAAATCTAAGTTAGCCTCAATTGCATCAATTATTTTTGGACGAGTGGTCTTCATCGTTTTCCCTGTCATAACAATTTTTTATTTTCTAGTGCTTTAGAAATTGTCATTGAATCTAAATATTCTAAACTACCTCCAATCGGAATGCCAAAACCTATTCTGTCTACCTTCACATTCTCAGGGATTACTTCTTTAATGTAGGAACACGTCGCATCTCCCTCAACAGAAGGGTTTAATGCCAAAATGACTTCGGTTATATTGTGTTTTTTAATTCTAGAGCTTAAGTTTTCAAACCTTAAGCTTCCAGGTCCAACACCGAGCATGGGATTTAAAACCCCTCCTAGTACATGGTACATTCCCTTAAAAGCTTGTGACTTTTCAATGGCCATGCAATCGGTGACTTCCTCGACGATACAAAGAACACCTGCAGATGCTCTGTCCTGGTCCAGGCAAATACTACACAATTTGCTTTCTGAGAAAAAACCACAATCCTCACACCTCTTTAGACTTTGAAGCTCAGAAACTGACCTGGAAAAAGAATCCAATGCGGGTGCTTCCCACTTGGTCATTTGCAAAACTTGGCGAGTTGCTGTTTTTCTTCCAACGCCAGGCAGTTTTGAGAAACTTTCAACGGTATTCAAAATTTTTTCAGGCAGCTCCATAAAAAACCTTAGCTTAAAATAGTCCCGGTATATTTAAACCACCAGTAACTTTGGACATCGCCCCCGAAACCATATCCTGAGACTCTTTTACCGCTTTATTTACAGCAGTTTTTACTATTTCTTCTAGCATTTCATGATCATTTGGGTCGATACACTCTGGATCTATCTTGAGATCTAAAATTTCTTGTTTACCATTTATTTTTATTTTAATCGCATCTCCAGCAGATGAAACTTCCATCTCTCGTGTCTCGAGTTCTTTTTGAAGCATCGATACTTTTTGCTGCATTTGTTGAGCTTGCTTTAAAATATTTCCCATCGGATTTTTTGCCATATTATATCTCCCTATTAGGTATTACCTTATCTAACTTTGTATCAAATATTTCTTGTGCCATTTTTACCAACTCACTATCTCTCAGTTTATTCTCTCTTTCGAGAAGAGTCTGTTGGTATTCATCTTCCTTAATATTCGCAATAGACTTAAATGATTCATCTTCATTCGTTTTAATTAGTTCGACATTCAACTTAATTTCTGATTCATCCTTTTGAAAAAACCTAGAAAGGAATTTTTTCAACTTATTCTCTCCATCTGTTTCTTGAATATGCTCATAAAAAACACTTGATTCTTCTTCAAACTTTAGAGTTACGGAGGATTTTTCAAAAAATACATCAAGGTCTGTCGTAAAATTACCTTGTTCAATAGTTGAACTTAATGCAGGCGACTTTTCCATAAGCCACTCACTAAAGCTCTCCCAAGTTTTTTCCTCTGGAGTACTCTCGTTTCCCAGGCTTTCTCCTTTTAAATCAATACCAGATTTGAGTTCAACGTTTTCCTCGATTGATACTGGTGCTGACTCCGCAACACTTTGTTCTTTAAGCGCTGAAAACTTCTCTTTGACGATTGTTTTTTCATTTTCAGAAACTACCTTTTTTGAAGATTCTAAAACTTCTTTTTTAACATCTGCCGCCTGAACCCCTGCTGTATTTTTTAATCTCATTCCTCCTGACTTAAAATAGTCTGATCTTTTGGCAAGCTTAATCATTAATGCCTTAAAACTAAGTTCTGGAGAAATTGAGTTTAAAATGTAAGCGGAGTCCTTCGAAAAAGATTCAAAAATAAAGTGCTCTTCACTAGAGTTACCACTTAAAGCATTTTGCAATTTATCATAAAAGTTTTCACATATAGAAAAAACCAAATGCTCGAGATCAATATTACTTTCAAAAATATCACGTAGCTCTTCAACTAGTTCATTAAGTTTTTCTTGATATACGTAACTTGTTAACAGTCTTACTTTCGCTTTCTCAATAATACCGAGAGACTCTCGGACCGTTAGTTCTGTTATTCTTTGGTCTTCACTATAAAGAAGAAGTTGCTCAACAATAGACAAAAGATCTCTCATCGAACCATTGGCCAAACCACACAGGGTCTCTTCAACTCCTCCTTCCAATGTGAAGCCTTCTTCTTTGGAAATTATGCCTAGCTGGTCTTTCATATCAGAGTTTTTTATATCTCTTAAATCAAATTGCTGTACTCTGGATAAAACCGTTTTAGGAATTTTATTAGGCTCAGTCGTAGCAAAAATAAAAGTCACATGAGCTGGAGGCTCTTCAAGCGTTTTAAGTAAAGCATTGAAAGCACTGGTCGATAACATATGAACTTCGTCAATAATCGCAACTCTTTTTTCACCAAAGGTCGGAGCATATTGCAACGTGGAAGTAAGCTCGCGAACATTTTCAACTGAGTTATTTGATGCACCGTCAACTTCGATAACATCTAAAGATGATCCTGAATCTATGTCTCGACACGACTCACAAGTATTACATGGATTATTATTTTCAGTTAAATTTTCACAACGAAGAGCTTTTGCCATTATACGGGCAATTGTCGTTTTCCCTATCCCCCTAGTGCCAGAAAGCAAGTATGATTGAGCAAGTCGTCTCGATGATACTGAATTTTTCAATGACCTAATGACATGATTTTGACCTAAAACTTGGTCAAAAGTGCTTGGCCTCCATTTTCTAGCTAAAACCTGATACGTCATGAGTAACCTCGATATAAAATCCACTATATTTTTAACATTCTGAGAAGTAGATTGTAAGCAATTTGATTGGTTTGTAGACTGATTGAGAAGGCAGCCAGCACCCCTACAAAACAGCGAAAGTTACCGTTGCTTCGTTCCCGACCTGGCGGAGTTCACCTCACTACAATCAGGAGCGCTGACCACCGTCGGATTTTGTAGGAAATTTTAGATTTTGTAAACAAGATTGTAATTTATGGCGGAGAATGGGGGATTCGAACCCCCGATAGAGTTGCCCCTATACACGCTTTCCAAGCGTGCGCCTTCAGCCACTCGGCCAATTCTCCGCAGATGTTCTAGTTAACATAATTCAAACTAAGTGACTAGATTACTTTTTGTAACCTTTTCTTCTCTCTTTAAAAAAGCTTGATAACAATTTTGAGCACTTGTAGTGACTTAAACCACCTACAGCTGAGAATCTATGATTAAGTCTCTTGTCCTTGTTGAAATAATAACCCAAACTAAAAGCGCCACCTTTGGGGTCATAAGCACCAAAAACTAACCGCTTTATCCTTGAATGCGTAATTGACGCCAAGCACATAAGGCATGGCTCCAGTGTAACGTACAAGGTGCAATCATTTAATCGCCATGAACTAGTTTTTTGGGCAGCCGCTTTGATAGCGATAACTTCAGCATGGCCGAGGGGATCTAAGTTAGACTCTTTTAGATTGAAGCTCTCTGAAATTACTTTCCCCTCTGGACAGACGACAACCGCCCCCACAGGTACCTCTCCCTTTGAATATGCCTTTTCCGCGTTTTTAAGGGCTATATCCATAAACCATTCATCTTCAAAATGCCTATTTCTCATTTTTTATCTTTTTTAATTTTTTAATATGCGTTTTTTGAGCTCTCCAATAAGAGTCTAGGGTTTTTAGCTCACTGGAGTTATCAAACTGAACCCCATAATAAAAGCCACGCCCTAATGTATTTTGTCTTATTGATAAAAGTTTTCCCATAATCAAGACTCTTTCACCGTTAAGCTTATAAACCATTTTAACTGTCTCACTAATTTCAAGCTCCTCAAAAGAGTGAAAGGATCCTGCACGACTTCTAAAATCTAAAAGTCTTGACTCATAACACCCATGATCCAAACAAAGGAAAAACGGTAGATCATGACGATATCTAAAGTCATATTCAAACCAATTAACTATCGGATAAAAAATAGGGTTATAAAAAGAGATTCCCAGCCATAAAAAAATAAGAAGAATACAAATCATCAAAGAAATTTGCATACTATCTGCGTTTATATCCCTTAGGCAGCCAACGTAAAAAGTAGAGTAAAGAAAGGTCATAGACCAAAAGGCGTAACTAAAACGATTTAGAGATCTCCAACACCAGAGACCTAAAACACAGACGCTCAATGAAAAAATGGAGAAAAAGCTTTTGATCGCCAAAAAACTACAAAGCAATAAGGCTAAATATCCAAACAGAGCAAGCTTTTGATTTAATTCTTTAGTTTTGGCGACAATGACACTCATCAGCAAATTCTATAAGATTTTCAAGGGAAACAAAGCTAGTGGAAAAAATGGCGCACCCGGCAGGAGTCGAACCTGCGACCTTTTGATTCGTAGTCAAACACTCTATCCAGCTGAGCTACGGGTGCATTTTGGCAAATTATTACTATTTTTCCAAAAAAACAAGCTGACTTTTTTAAATAATTTTTAATTACGGTTAATTATCAGGAAAAATTTTTCCACGCGCTAACTCGGGACATATTATTTAAAATATGACCAATAACTATTGGAAATATAATGAGTATAAACCATCAAAGTTGGTCAATTTGTGTCCTCTGCTACAACGAGGAAGGTGCAATTGAGGAAGTACTGGAAAAACTTAACGAGTTCCTTTCAAAAGAGCTCAACTCTAAATTCGAAGTCATCGTGATTAACGATGGATCAACAGATAACTCTAAAAATATCATAGAAAATTACATCAAAAATAACCAGAAATTTAATATTAAACTAGTTAACCATTCAAATAACTTAGGCATAGGGATGGCAATAAGATCAGGCTACCATGAAGCACAAAATGAAAACGTGATGGCAATGTGTGGAGACGGCCAGTTTCAGCTAGATGATTTCAAGCAAGTTTTAAACTTTGAAAAAGATGAATTTATTTCGTTTTATAGGAGAAAGAAAGAAACCTATACGATGTTCAGATATTTTTTAAGTAACACAAATAGATTCATCAATAGATATATCTTTGGAATAAATCTGATCGATGTTAACTGGGTAAAAGCATATAAGAAAGAACAACTCAACTCAATTAATTTTGAAATCAAAAGTTCTTTAGTTGAGACTGAAATTGCATCTAAGCTTATCAAAAAAGGATTAAAGGTGAAACAAGTTGAGACTGTTTACCTACCTAGAATAGCAGGGGAACCCAAGGGAGCAAGTTTTAAAATTGTCACCTTAGCTTTGCTGGAATTGTTCAAGCTAATTTTTGTACTATCAACGAAAAAGTCATGAATGAATTACTCTCAACAATTAAAGAAAACAAAGAAAAATTTTCATCATTAGCAGGTGATACTATCACCTTAAAAATATTTTCTAATATTACACTAAACCTATTAGAGCCATTCATTATTAATTCATATTTAAGACAAGGACTTAAGGCAGAGGTCTCAGAATTTAGTTATGATTCAATGATCGCTGATAGCAGAGATGTCAATAAGTCATCTATATGCATTATTCACTGTGATAGCCTTAACTTTTCAGGAGAACCGACAGAAAACATATCAAATCGAGATAATGAATATATTAATCTGCTTTTTGAAAAATTAAGAGAACAAATACAGATAGTAATAAATAATCTAGAGCAAACAAAAGAAGTCTATATCACCACAATGAGCTATTTAACTTTTGAGTTTCTAAATGGCCAAAATAGTTTAATCAAACAAAGAATTGAACAATTTAATTACTTTTTAAATGAACTGGAAGAAAGATACCTTAACCTCAAAGTAATAAACTTTGATAATATACTATTTAATTCCGAAGGATCAGCGTGCATTAACACAAGGGAGCTATACAACTCAGTTGCTCCGTATAAGTTTTCACTATTAAAAAACTTTGGCGATGAAGTGGCCAAATTTTCAAGTTTGAAAAATGGAAAGGTAAAAAAAGTTCTTGCCTTAGATTGCGACAACACATTGTGGCACGGGACTATTGCAGAAGATGGCCAAGAAGGAATCAAGCAAGATATTGACTCAAAAGAGGGCAAGATTTTTAAGAGGATTCAAGAGGACGCAGATTTTTTAGCAAACAATGGGGCAATAGTTTGCTTAGCTTCGAAAAATTTTGAAGAAGATGTATTAAACTTTTTTAAAGCAGGAAAAACACATTTAAAACTTGATAACGTTTCAGCTTACAAAGTTAACTGGAAAGATAAAGCTGGAAACTTAAAACAAATTGCAACTGAACTAAACCTCGGAATTGATAGCTTTATATTTGTTGACGACACAGACCATGAAGTTAATTTAGTTAAGGAAGAAGCACCAGAAGTCCTGACTATTCAGGTTCCAAGTGACATAAATAACTACCCAAAAGAATTTTCAAAGATCAGGAATCAATTCGTTGCTCAGAAAACTAAAACAAACAAAGCGAAGCAGTACAAGCAAATTTTTGAACGAAACAAGGCGATGTCTGACAGTAGTAACGTTGACGACTTTTTAAAAAAGCTTGGAATAAAACTTATAATTTATAAAAACAATCAAAAAACCTCAAAAAGAATTTCCGAATTATCTCAAAAGACCAACCAGTTTAACATGACCACCAAGAGGTTTACTGAAAAAGAAATATTAGACCTAATGAATAACCATAAGGTTTATTGCTTCGAAACAAATGATCGGTTTGGCGAAAGTGGTATCACCGGTGTGGCAATTGTTAAAATAAAAAATAAAATAGCTGAAATTGATACATTCCTTTTATCTTGCCGCATTCTTGGTAGAAATGTTGAAAATGAATTTTTAAATCAAATCTTAATAGATCTAGGAAAAGAAGGTACAAAAACAGTAATAGCTCCCTATTTCGAAACATTAAAAAATAAAAAATTTGGTAACTTTTACGAAAACTTTGGCTTCACAAAGATTGATCAAGAACAATTCCAACTAGATTTAGAAAAATTTAAAATAAAAAATTTAAATTATATTGAGGTAGACTATGAATAAAGAGCAAATCATTGAAGTTGTTTCAGAAATACTTGAGTCAAAGCCAGAAAAAATAGATGTGGGGTCTCCGATAAAAGATCTCCCAAATTGGGACTCTATCAAAAACTTGATGATTCTTAATTCAATTGAAGAGACAGAGAGCTTTCAATTCACCGATGATCAACTAGAAAAGATCAACTCTCTTAGTGATATCTTTGAAATACTAGAGGTAAAAGGTGATTAGTTCCGAAATATCCAAAAAAGCAAAAATTGGCGAAAATGTAACTATTGGTTCGTATGTCAAAATTTATGACAATGTAGACATAGGGGACAACACAATTATTGAAGACCACTGTGTGCTCGGATTACCAAATAGAAATGCCACCGGGGATTTAAAAATAGGTGGGTCTAGTCACATAAGAAGTCACTCCATTCTTTACCAGGGCAGCACCTTTGGTGAAAAGTTTTACACAGGTCATCACTGCTTAATAAGAGAAAATAATAATGCAGGTAAAAATTTACAACTAGGAAGCTTCGCTGAGTTAGAAGGCTTCATAGAAATAGGGGATTACTCGAGACTCCATTCAAAGGTTCAGATATCAAAAAAAGTAAAAATTGGAAGTTTCTGCTATCTATTTCCGCGAGTTCAAACGTCTGATGACCCTCTACCGCCGAGTCATGTTGCCAAGCCCCCTCAAATAGGAGATCTTTCAGTAATAGCTATCAACAGCCTTATTTTACCTAATACGATAATTGAATTAAACAGTTTCGTGGGAGCATCATCAATCGTAAGTGGTAAGTTTCAAAAAAATTCATTCATCGCAGGGAGTCCTGCGAAGAGGATTAGTGATATCAACAAATTGAGACTTCCAGAATATGGATTGAAGCACCCTTGGTTTAATCACTTCCGAGATGCATTCCCTGAAGAGTCCCAAGACCTTCTTGATAAGCTCATTCAAGAAACTTAGTATTCATTTTATTTTGAAAAAAGAGTAAGTCTTCTTTGGTATTTAACCCTTTAGCCTCATCGACGTCTTTTACGAGAATCTTCTTTATGGGCAAATTACAAAAATTATTTAAATACACAAAAAAGGGAAGGAAGTTTAATTCTCCGGTCGTATTGCCCTTTTCACTTTTCAAACAAAATTCTTCCCAAAACTTAACAAGATTTTTCGTAGGAAGTAAGAACACACCAATATCAGAAAATCCATTAGTAGAGGTTTCATCACCTTCTCGTGACTGAAGAACTTTAATAAGTTTGCTTTCATTAAAAACATACTCTACATATGGATCCTCAGGTGTGACTAGAGGTATGACTACATCGCCATTTGTGCTTGATGTTACATCCTTTAACGTTAGTGATGATAGGTTTACTTGATCTCCCCATACAACCAAAATGTAATCATAATGAGACCAAAAGTCTTTGCCTCTGAAAATGGCATCCCCCATCCCAAGAGCTTTATCTTGTTCCGAGATAAACACGTCATCGGATATATGACTAGAGTATTTCTCGGCGACCCTAGGCTTAAGAACCAAATTAAAGCCATCAACGTATGGCCTTATATTTTGATATAAAATATCCCAAACAACTTTTCCGTTATAAACCTCTGTAAAAACTTTTGGGTGCTCAGAACCCAATCTTGTACCATTACCAGCTGCAGGTATAACTGCGCATATCTTCATGCGACACCCTTTATTTTTGAAAACTCAAAATAATATTCATAAAAATCTAAAAACTCTGAAAAGGATATGATGGCATTTTCAAAATAATTGTTAACGATCACAGTATCAACATTTCCATTAATCCCTGTTTCTAAACCCTTGTCACTATCTTCAACATACAAGATATTATCTCTTAAAAGGCCATTTCTTTCTATTAGCTCATTTAAAATCAGTGGGTCTGGTTTAGAAAATTCTACTTCATCACCACAGATCGTATCTGTAAAAATACTTTTCCACCCCATACTATCTATGATCTGATTTACTGACTTCCTGCTTGCACCAGTGCAGAGAAAAATTTTTTTTCCATCAAAAATAAGCCGTCTAAAAATCTGATCAACACCCTTAAAAACCGTAACATCGCCACTCAAGATATATTTCCTATACTCTTCTTGTTTTTTTTTCGTTAGGTTTTTCGCGACATCCAAGGAAAACCCTAGAGAAGTAAAAACATCTAATGTTTTTACTCCATGAAAATTTCTATAATCAAATTCTTTACCCGTTCCTTCCAAGGCAACTAAAAATGCTTTTTCATGCAAAGAGTTCGAGTCTATAAGCGTGCCATCAAGATCAAAAATAAAATATTTTTTATCTAAAATATTTAGGCTCATCAGCTCTTCCAAAAGGCAAAAAGGTCAAACAAACTTCTTAAGGCTCTCTTCACTCTCCAGGATGGATCCGTAAAACCAGAATAGGTTCTATAAGATACGGGTACCTCTCCAATCTCAACTCCTATTTTAATCAATTTTAAGGCAAGCCTAGATGGCGATGAAATAACGGCCTTAAGGTCTTTCGCATTGTTTGTTTTATTTTTAATATTTTTTCGATTAAAGCATCTGAATCCAGTAATTGGATCTGTAAATAACAGTCCAGACCTAATACTAAACAAAAAGCTAAGAGCAAAAGCGCCAAACTGACTTAATCGAAGTATTACCTTGTTCTCAGTGTATGCAGAAGACAATGCATTTTGAAATTGAACCCTAGACTGTACCCTTGTCCCAAAGATACCTCCCAGATTCTTTTTAGAAAACTGATCATATGCAAAGTAAAAATCCGTGAGGCGATAGTCTCCGTCGCCTGATAGTGTCATTAACAAATCGCTTCCCTCAGAATCAGAGAGCCAATCAAGAAAGAAATCATTCTCAGGAAAATCCGAAACAATATTTGAAAACTTAATTTCAATTTCCTTTGGAATATCCGGAATATCAGACCTTGGTGCACCGTTAATAATAAGTATAATTTTTTTAAAATTTTTGAGCCAGTGAATATCTAGGAATTCGTCTATTAATCTTGGGACCCCTAGACTTCTATTGTGTAGGCTGACAAATATAGTTAAGTCCGTTTGTTTATTTTTAATTTTCTTTTTTTCTTCGTAGAGATCAATTAGTTTAGTGGCAGTTGTGTTTCCACAATGCTTGGACTCCGAAAGGGGGTGAATAAATTCACCTTTTATAACTTGAATCCCCTTATAAAATTCACCCTGAGCTATTTCTCCCTCTTTAATCCCATTTAATAAACGATTGGAACGCCTGTTATATAAAACATGGGAAACAAATTTACCAAGATCATCACTTTTTGCACCCAAATAAAAACTAAGCTCATCTAATATATCGCTACATGTATAACCAAATATATCCTCGTCATATTTTATATTTGAGACATAGGCCTTTACGCTAGCCTTCGACTTTAAAACTGCATCTTTCACACCTAGTGTTTGATAGCTAGGAAAGGTGGAGCTATATTGAGTACCAGAACCAAAAATCAAGATGTCACAATTTTCAATACATTCCTTAGCTTTTTTTGAAATCTTCGGTGGACTATGTAAACCACCCAAGTATGCACAAGCTTCATCAACAGAAGAGTTTTTAATCTTTTCAATCAACTCGCTATCTGGTTGTTTCTCTAGTAAATATATCCCCTTCATTTTTGCTTTTGATTGTTTTTCAACCATCAGAGCTTCATCGTAAAGAAATTCACCGTCTTCTTTTAAACCACACAAAAAACGGTTTTCGCCTTTTGAAATATTGCAAAGGCTTGCATTAATTTTGGATGAAAAGACATCCATAATTTCATCAAGAGTTTTATTAAAGTCAAAACCTTTTTCTATAAAGACACCCGCAAAAATTAAATTCCCAAGACTACAACCATCAAAGTCACCTTCCTTCTCTTGCTGCTTATAAAAATTTGCAAAGACCTTTAAGTACTTTTTAAAAAGTAAATTTGTCTCAATATCTAGATTTGAAATTATGGCCTCTAAACCAGGAGCTTTTTTGAGAAGTTCGTAGTCATATAAATATTTAATTACTTCATCATTTGAGGTTTCTTTTGGAAATCTATATTCGAGACAATCAATGATAAAGTATTGATTTGGACTATGAATCTCTAATAGGTGCGAAAGATTCTTTCTAAAGTCGCTAGGCCCTAAAATCCCATCAACTAACACCCTTATAACTCCTGTGGACAAACCATTGTCATAACCATTAAGGACTAGGTTTAACCTAACATTGCTGCGCCTTACAAACTCTTTAACAAGGTTAGCAGAGCCACGGCCTCCACAAAAAAGTGTAATGTTTATAAATTCAGAGTTCTCTGTTTGCATGGCTATAATTATATGAAATTACGTTTAACCAATCTAATGGGTAAAATATCCCATGGTGAAAATTCATGCCATTCACTTATTCTATTTAAATGAAACTAATATCAATAGCTGCTCCAGCCTATAACGAAGAAAAGAATATAAAAAACTGTATTTTAGATTGGGAAAAAGCGCTAGCCATGGAAGAGGTAGACGACTACGAAATTATAATTTGTAATGACTGTAGTAACGATAGAACAAAAGAAATAATTGAAGAAGTTGCTAAGAAAAACAATAAAGTTAATTTAGTAAATCATTTTGAGAATAAGGGAGCTGCTGCTGCAGTAAAAACTGCAGGTGACAATGCCTCTGCCAAAAACATTATCTTCATTGATTCTGACGGTCAGTTTCCTACAGAAAGTCTAAGACGTATAATAAATCAGATCAAAGAATCACCAAATATGAATATCTATGGCTTCCGTGATGTAAAAAAAGATAACCTTCCACAAAAAATTGGAACTAAACTTACAAGTCTTCTTTACAATATATGTAACCCCAAACTAAAACTCAAAGATGCAAGTTGCATCTTAAAGTCTTTTACTCGTGACAATTATCAAAGATTAAATTTAAAAAGCTCTGGACTAAATGTCTCTACGGAAATGGCGTGCAGAGGCGCAGAACTACAGCAAGAATATGTGGAAGTTTTAATAGAACACAGACCACGCGTACATGGTGAATCTAGTGCCGCTGGAATAAAAATAATAAAACACGGGCTAAAAAGAATTTTCATCCTTCTTTATTTTACAACTAGAAAAGTGGGGAATGCCCTAGGTCTACTTCACTTTTAATTTTCGCTCAAAATTCAACAGTACTAAAGATACAACTGCTACGAATACCATCGGGTCAATCATCACTCTGTACCTGTCGTTTTCCGCCAACTCGACGAGAGAAGATACTGTCACAAGGTAGATAACAGTAACAATTGAGAATATATATTTGTCCTGCACTTTAAAAAGGTTGAAACTACAACTCTTTAATCTATTTATAAAAAGAAGAATACAAATTAAGTAAAAAAAAGGCATTAACAAATAAGAACTCAATGCTATTTCCTTTCTTAGAGGCCATGGTTTTCTTACTTCGTAAAAAGCGTTTTCAATTTTAAGTCTTAAATTTTCAAGGTAGAAAAAGTCTATATAATTTTTAAGCTTCGTTTTATTGGTTTCTACACCAAACCCATGGTCCCAACTTGGTTTAAAAAACATTATCAGGGCTTTGGAAACACGTTCTAAATATTCTAATGGATACTTTTTTATAAGATAAAAGGCACCTTCTTGATATCTCTTTGCTAACTTTAAGTAATGGATATTCCCAAGATTAACACTATATTCATCCCCGTAAGTATCTCTTGAGGATTTAAACTCATTAACAAGCAATGGAATCTTTTTATGTTTTTCCGTATACATTATTTCGTCAGAATCATAATAGGTCGATATTGATTTTACCGGTGTTATTTTCATTATCTCATCTAACTTACCCTCTGATTCTTCAATCTTTATGTCTAATTTTTTTTTGGAAACAATTTTAAATAAACTAAAACCAAGACCACTTCCAACACCATAAAAGCCAAACTCTGCCTTGTTTTTTAACATCACGACTAAAATCAATAGAGTTGGAATAATTATTGATAATGCTATTTTTCGCAGTTCCTTTCGGTATCTAAAAAGAAAGTATGAAACAAAGAAAATATAATAAATGGGATGAAATGCTGATCGAGACAATATAAGAAGAGATATCAGTAAGAAAAAGAGAAAGGTATAAACTTTAATGTTTTCATGAATTCTATTTAAACAAAAGTATCCCATTAAAATTATAAATGAGCTTGACCAGGTGTATATAGGCCAGTTTTCATAGATAATTGTCTGGGGAGAAAACAAAAATAAAGCAGGCAATAAAAGATAAACAATTTTGGAATTTGTTATTGACCTATAATAAAAATGCATTCCAATAAACATTAAAATTGTCATTCCATGGAAAATAAAAAACAACAGCTTTTCAGGGCTAAAGATACCTTGCTTTAATACAAGACCCAAAAACAGGTTAAAAACAGGAGGTTGGTAATGAAAGTAATATAATGAGCTTAAAAGATCATTTTTGAGATACTCAATATCAATAAAGTGCCACATTTGATAAATCCACTCGTACTCAAAAACAATTCCAATAAAATTTATAAGAATAAATTTTAAAAATATTACCAAAAGAATTATTGAAATATCATATTTACTAAACATTTAGATTCCTGTTTTAGAATTCCTCTTAACTAACACATGGCCATCGTTTGACTCGTGTAAAACCAAAAACCTTGTTTTTAGAACATCACAATATTGTTCTGGAAAAGATCCATCTGGTTTTTTTCCAAAAATAAAAATGTCTATTTTAAGGTCTAGAGAGTTTTTCAAAAAATTATCACAAAAATCTTTTTTCTTAGAGATTGGCTCGCCTCTAAAAAAGTATTTCCTTGAGATATCCTTCACTTCATTAAGACTTACTTTAGATCCATCAAAGTTTTGCCTTATTGGGACATGTTTAAATTTATCACCCGACAAATAAAAACCTCTAAAAATAAACCCATCGAACATCGATACTCTTTTTTCCGATTTAATTTTGTTAATCTCCTCAAGGTACCAAATTGTTTCGTTTTTTGAGGTTTCAGTTTTCTTTGCTCCTACGAAAAAAGACAGAAAAACAACACAAAAAAAGGGAATTAAGGTATTTATCGATAACTCCTTAACAAGTTTAATTTTTTTGGCCGCAAAAACAACCAGAGAAAAAACAGTTGAAAGTAACAGTACTTTATCTGTGATATTTAAGAAGAAAAAAGGAATCAAAACTAACACAAATAAAAGTGAGGTTATATTTTTACTTATATTTTTTATTTCAAATAATGATGTTAAAGAAAAAAATAAAGTCATAAAGTACCAAGATAAAAGATATCTTGAAGAGTTCTCATTAACATTCAAACTTTCGTTTAATCCACTGAATGGTGCTCCAACAAAAACCAAAACAAAAAAGCCGAGAGAGGCTATATTGTAAACACCAAAAGAGTTTTTTCGTGAGTCTTTACTTAAAAATGAAATAATCAAACAAATAAAAACGAATGTAGACATGACCCAAGAAAATGGTTGCCAACCCAAAAATCCTTTTAAAACCGATATCTTTTCAGCGTAATCGATATTTTCCCAAATACCTTTTAGTGATGTTTCACTTATTAGGTTTTTAGACATCGCTCCCTTAAATCCATATTTTTCAAATGGCGCAAAAGGATTACTATAAACAATTAAATTTCTAACATACCAAGGAATACAAATTATTATTGCCGATACTGTGGCGTAAAAAATATTTGCTCGTTTGGAATTTTTTAAAGACCTGTAAACAAAAAATAAAAATGGAATTAAAATAACTGCATTCGTTAATTTAATACTCATCAGAAACCCAAAAAGTACTCCTGAGATTAAATAGTAAAATACTTTTTCTTTTTTTGTCAGTAACACCACCAACAATGCTGTAATTAGTATCCCTGAAATTATGTCTGAATCTGAGAAGCCTTTAAGGTATTTAATTACATCAGCAGAAGAAAAATACAGTGGTATTAGTATTAATGATGGAAGAATTGGTATTTTCCTTTCTCTACAGAAGTGCCTAACCGTAAAAATTGCAATTAGTAGAATTAGTACCTCTGAAATACTTGAAACATACTCATTACGAACAAAAACCATGAAAAATGTCGAAAAAAGACTACCCGCTAAAGGAAATGGTGCTTGATATGTAAGCTCGGGAACATAAAACGAGTTATATTTAACCCACAGCATTGGTATCGCAGCATGATAAGTTGAGTCATCTAAGCTTATCCAAACTGTACCCAGCGAGGCTTTAATTAAAAAATAAGAAATTAAAATTAAAACACAAGTTATTGGAAAATTAATTTCCTCATTAATATGAAAGCATTTAAATTTTGGTATTTTTCTTTTTTTAATTAAAAAGACAAGGAACATTAAAAAAGAAAAACATAAAATTATCTCTTTCGTTAAAATTGATAAAAATCCTGCAACCAAAACAAAGGTTGATGGAATAAGATAGGTCAATAAAAGTGCATAAAAGTTTTTCCCTACATCTGTGGTGTCTAGATCTTCAATCAACCAGGAAATAGATCCAAAAATAAATAACAATGACAAAACTAAGAGTAAAAATTCAAACACTATAAAACCTAAATTTGACTAGATTTTATTTTAGCATTTTTTAAAATTTTGATTGAATAAAATGGCGGAGACGGCGAGATTCGAACTCGCGGTACCGCATAAACGGTACGACGCCTTAGCAAGGCGCTGGTTTCAGCCACTCACCCACG
>MDTG01211379.1_pt1 | contig 40832 bp, 38 predicted proteins | sample 811421 | NCBI WGS metagenome assembly MDTG01 (sample SAMN05326645, study PRJNA326480) | marine metagenome | isolation source: seawater | place: Pacific Ocean: South East | collected 2011 | reverse complement strand
TGTCTTGGGCCGACTTCAATTGCTCCTCAAACTGCTTGAGCATATATATCGCAATGGGAAACGGCCGAACATTTTGCGCCTCATTCATTCCGTGGGTTTGGCCGTAGTCATGCCACCTGTTTTTGTACCAAGTTAATTTTCTTTTCGGGTGGCCATGGTAGGCGGCGTCCATGTTGAAGGCCGCGACCATGAACGGAATACCCATCTTGTCGAACAGTTTGGACAACGCAACCACCGATTGAAGCGCAAGTGCTGAACGGCTACGCATGGATGAAGAGGCATCGAGCATCATGCAGACACAGGTATCAAGTTCCTCGACGTCTTGGCGACTACGATAGATAGCCTGATTACCTGACAACGCGCTTGCCAAAGCGCGGCTGTTCAATGTGCCGTCCTCGTAACCACCACGCCACGTGCGCTCCATCTTGGATTGCAACGCACGTTCGAGCTTACGTCTCATGCGATTGGTATGTGCGCTCGACTCTCCGAGTATCTTGGAAAAATACCCATGGTTTCTGGACACATGAGTGACGTGCCTCAGCCTATCGCCCAAAATGCCATTGCTTTTCTTTGTGATGTGCAAATCATCAGCACCATGCAAGACACGATACCCATGACCCGACCCTGCTGGTATGACATTGGTGATTGCTTTGTCGAGATTGACCTCAATCGCAGGGGCGAGAGACTTGTGTGACTTGCCTGCCTCGTTACTGATACCCCAACCATTACCGCCGCCATCTTTACCAGAACCATCGTTACCTTCCATGGCTTCGGACGTTTGTTTGGCAACAATTGGTGGGCCATCACCCTCAGTGCCAGACTGCTGACTAGATTGCTCGTTCGATTGCTCGTTCGATTGCTCGTTCGATTGTTGTTCCTGAGACGTAGACGAACCACCACCACTACCACTGCCTTGCTCCTGGCCACCAGCCTGGTCGGTAGGGTTCTTGCCATCCTGTGGCTGTTCACCATTGGGCGTCTCAGGTTTCTCAACGTCGAGACCCCAATCCTTCATCACCTTTTTGGCCAGCGAGAACGAACCCTTGGTGTCTTTGCATTGGTCAATCTTATCCACGACACGTTCAACCTTCTTAAGTATCTCCTTGGGCAACGTGTCCAAACACTTCTGTATAGTCGGGTCGGCGTAGCCGATACGACGTCGTCCTTCCCATGTCACAGCGACAGCGCCAACCGCGGCGATGTCTTGTGCAACGCTTGGGTCTTGCTCATACAGTTCGAGATACATGTTGTTTGCATAAGCACTCGTATGAGCGATGTTCGCTTTCGCGCCCACATACTCTTGAACAATGAGCCTCTCGATACGAACGTCCTCGATGCCGTTGGTGATTGGCATGTAGTGTTCGTATTTATTCAAGTCGGCTTTGATACTCCGACTGCGCTTTGCAAGCCCGAAGTTGGTATGACGTCCGTGACCTGCCTCATGGTCAACAAACCCACGAATGACCGCGGCTTCGTCTAGCGTAAACTCATGGTCGGTAGGCACGTTTGGTATCATCACAGTCTTACCATTGGTTGCGGCAGTCTCACCACCGAACTCAATCTCCAACTCTTGGTCTCTGTAGAAAGCCTGAGATGTTTTAATAACCTCATGCTGTAGTTTGTCACCTGTTATCTTCTTCATAATTACTCTCCAACTACACGATTGATGAACCCACGAATGACTGCCGCATCATCACTATCAGCGGCATTAACAAGCGTATGATTGAACGCAAGTTCCCATTGCTCCTGACGTGATTTGTGGCTGAACAAACGTGAATAATTAAGGTAGGCCATACCCAAAGCCATGGTGTCCCTTGGCGAACACGGCAGGGTAAGGTTGGCTTGCATGAACGACACCCGATGTTCGGTGGAGTAGTTCGTGATAATGCGAGCGTCGTCTTCCGACATACCCACCTTGGACTGGAGCAACGCGCGCTCTTCCTCGGCTGGCATATACTCGACGTCGATGTATGGCTTGAACCTGTTGATGAAGGCCGCGCCCAAAGCACGAGTGCCAGAATACAACCCAGTGTCATCACCTCGACCATTGGTATTGGCAGTAGCAATGATTCGGAAGAACGGATGCGGCTGGATTGTGCGGCCACCATCTTCCAATAGCATGAAGCCGTTACCCTCAGTGAGACGCTGAAGCACGAACCCAAGGTCGGGCCGTGAGGCATCGACCTCATCGAGCAACAGCAAGCATGGCTCTTGCATTGCTTTCGGGATAACCCCATCCACAAACTTGGTCACAGTGCTACCATCATTGGTGGTCAACACTTCGCGTCCGACCAGTTCGCCACGAGTAATGTCCGAGTCCAAGTTGACACGATACACTGGCAGGTTGAGACGTGCGTAAATCTGCTCCGCAAGTGTCGTCTTGCCTGTGCCCGTGTGACCCTTCAGCCATGGGTTCTGTCCATCACGAATGGCAACGAGTAACGGAACCAACGTGTCCACATTGAACACATAGCTATCGTCTTTCTCTGGCACATACGGATGAACACCATCCCACTCGCCAACAGGAACTTCGATGTCGAACAACGGCGCTGATGTTCCTTCGAAGACATCAAATGCCTTCTTCACAACCACAGTGCCGCTTGGTATCTCGCCAGTCGATTTGATGTCGATAGGTTGCATCGTCGGTACTGACACAGCATTGGCCAACGACTTCTCAAGTTCTGCAATCCTGTCATCCTGAGCGTCTAGCGTGGTCTCGATGTTAGACATAGACTTGTGCTTTGTATTTTGAAGCATCAAGTCCACAGCCTGTCGCATCGTGTCGTTCATCGCTGGCGGCGATGTCTCCATGACTGGCGTCCCAGTTAGCTCAGGTGAAGAATTGCGCGCTGAGTTTGTAACGGCCGACAATTCCAAGCTGTATTCGTCTTTCAGTATGTTTTCGATTTGGACCATCACGTCATCGGTAATGAACTTGGACAGCAAATACACTGGCTTCTCGTCACGTCCTGTATGACAAGCGTCAGGGTCTCTCAATGCTTCGCAAAACACCTCTTTGAGAGCGTCATACCCACCAAAGTATTGGTAGTGAGACACCATCACGCACCACACAACACAAGTCATTGGCGCGGATACTTGATTGACAATCTGGCTGACTGTCGTTGGGGATTTCCCCCACTTGCCTTGTCCGTGGTCCGCGGCCATTACTAGTGGGTATTCGTCATACTTACTTTTGATGACTTCTTTGAGCGCCGCTCTCGCTTTGCTTCGTTTGGTATTGAATGGTTGGTCTTCATCGAACACTGTCAGTAGGACAGGCAGGACTTCTTGGAAACATTTTTCCATGGTTAAACCTCGTTTAAATTAAGTTAGAGTTGACGTAATACACAACCATAGTTGTATAGTTACGCCGTTCGGGTGGTGGTGTCAAGTATTCGAGACACCTTTATGCAAGGAATGACACCTAAAGGCATCCAATCCTCCACATTCAGAACCCCTATTCCCCTTTAGGGAATGTGGGCGGGCGTGCTTGGGCGTGTTAGGAAACTGCTCCCTGCACGTGTTGTCCCCATTGATTGGCCATTGCCAAGGCAATGCCGTGGTAGAACCGACTGCGTATCTTCCAGCGGTCTTTGCTTGGCGGTGCATTGTGAACATCTGCTCTGGCTGTTTTGCCATCGAGTGTCCCAGTGCGTTCGAGTTTGGGTAGGTTGCGTAGCCACAGGCAAGTTCGTTTCTTTACGTTGTCCTCGCCAGTTTCTAGCGTCTCAAACTCCCATGGCTGTATTGATTGGGCGAATGGTTCGTAGTTGCGTATGCGTTCCTTGGCATACTTGTGCATGACAGGGTTCTCAACAGCGACATGCGGAATGTTTGCGTTCCACACATCACTGAACAACTCAGCGCCTTCGTCTAACTCTCGCCACATTTCGTGGATGTGACGCCCAGGTGGTGGTTTGTGAAGCCATCGAACTCCGCTGTTGCACAGCCGCGTGCAAGGCGGATGGGCAACGAACAACATGTCCCATTCGTAGTCACGCATTACGTCTCGCACATCTGCTTGGAAGTGCCTGTTAGTCTGAATATCACTTGGCAGAACATCACAAGACCATGCGTCATGCCCATATTCCAGAAACGCTTCACGCACAATGCCTGACGTTTCGCATCCGATTAATACTCTAGCCATCGTTTTCCTCCTTCGGCCTCGTAGTGTTTATAACTTTGTGCATCATGCCGCACAGCAAACGCAACTCGTCTAGCTGTTTGGTCAATGTGTCCAAACGCTTGATGGTGTGCCTTGCTAACGGCGAATACTCACTATCAGATTGACGCAATTCAATCAGTGCGCCTTTGATTTCATGTGGTTTCATCAGTAGGTTGCCTCCGTGTAATCGGCCTTGCCCCATTCAGCTTTGACCAGTTCGCGTAATGCGTTGGACATATCGACAAACAGGGTTCTGCCTTTGTCGTTTACAGCGTATGAGTGGCCGCATAGGTAGCGCGACTTCTCCCAGCCAGCTTCTTCTACCACGAGAACTTCGCCCTCGCGCAGATGCTTTCCGATTTCCAACGCACAATCCAACAAGTCTTGGTCTTGTTCCGTCTCTTCGACGTAACGATACGGCGCACAGCCATCCATGTTATCGATGTAGAACCCGATACGGCCTTCGTCATCGTAGATTGGTTTGCACTCGAAGCTCTCAAGAAACTCCTCGAACGCTTGCTTGTCTTTGACATGCACGTAATTGCTACGCACGTTGCAGATGTAATTAGCCATTAATCTATCTCCTCGTGTTTGACGCCAAGTGCGGCCATGATGACCGCCATTGAATGACATATATCGTCCCATTGTTCGTCATACATTGGGTCGATGCCTTCGGGTATGCAGTCTTCACGATAGGCATGAAGCGCATCCCACACTGTTTTAAGGTCTATTCGCATCGTTTAACTCCTTCGTCGTGTTTGCGTTTTCGAGTATCTTGGCTTTGACAGCATCGAATTGATGTTCAAGGTCGAGCGCCGCTTCCCATATATCTTTGGCAGGCCAGTATTCAAAGGGTTGCCACAAGTGTTCTTCAACCCACGCGTCAGCCTTTTCATCAGGCCAATCACGTATGTCCAGCGGTGGTGTCTCACAGACGAAGTTGCCCAACGCAAGCAGGAAGAAGTCGTGCGTGTCGTCAATAAACTCATGCTCGTTAGTCATTTGTGTTTCCTCTCTCATGGTTGATGTAGTCGTCTGTGTTGATTACAACAGCATCGCACTTGCAACCTGGCAGGTTGCAATCAGCACCTTCGACGTTGAGTTGCAGACCTGTGTTGAGGTCTGTGACAGTGGCTTGCCAGTCGCCACGCTTGATGCACCTGATGTCGTTGTCCGACAACAGGCACTCAAGTCGTCTCCCGTTGGTTAGTTTGGGAGTGAACCTGTGGGCGTTACTCATATAGCAACGCCTATGATGAACCCAATCACAAAGCTGATAAGCACGATGCAGGTGTGCATCACAAACCTATCGGCACGTTCGCGCTTGAGCCTGTGTTGATACGCTTTGAATGTTTCGGAATACAAATCCCTGCTTTGCGCATCTTCACGCATAAGGTCGTCGATTGATTTACTCATCGTTGTTCACCCCCGCAAGTCGTGGTTGATTGAACATGACAAACGCCCAAACTGTGTTGGGGTCAGCGTCCGTTGCTGGATAGTCCAGCGAGTGGATGTCTTCCCACAAAGTTGCGTCGTTGTCTTGAATGACCTCGCGGTCAAGTATCGGTGTTAATTTAGCCATGTGATTTCTCCTTCGGCTGTTTGTGTTGTCGTTGTTGTTTGTGTTGTTCTCCTGTGCGAACGACAAAAACGCACAAAAAAAACCCCTACCGCATTTCTGCGATAGGGGTCAGTTGTGAGCGCGTTAGGCTTTGAGCAACGCAAACGCGACGGCCAGTGCTTCAGGGTCAGCCTCGCGCATTGCGTCGAGCATGGCACGTTGCGTGACCTTGGGCTGTTCGGAAACAACCGCAGGCGTTACCGCAGGCGCGGCTTTCTCCGTCTCGAAAGCGGCCTTGGCGTCCAACGCGCCGCCCGCCTGAAGTTGCGCGAGGAACTTACGCTCACGCGCAACCTTGCCCTCGCCCTTGCCTGTTTGCGCGAGCTTGGCCTCGTCGCGCTTGATGCGCATTTGCATTTCTGCAACGGCGTCCGCACGAGTTTCGGGGTTGGTGTTCACGCCTTGCGCGATGTTCTTGATGCTGATTTGTGTATACATGTGATTTCTCCTTCGTCTACACGCTATGCGGGCGGAATTGCCCTGCGGAAGCCTAAGCCTCCACCACAGAACACCTACCCCTTTAGGGATGTGCGCATGCGGACGACGCGCGTGACGCGTATGCGTAAACTCTTGAAATGATTAAGATTGCTTCACACAAGCTATCGTCTGCGCACGTTGGGAGCAGTCCCAAAACGCGCGGCCACGAAATTCCCCTAGGAGGGGAGCGCAAACCCCAGTTTTGCACGAGTTTCCGCGGGGGTGTGTCGCATGTGTGTCGCCTGTGTGGGGGGCGGGGGGTATACCGCCGACCGCCGTTGCCGCGGCGGGTGGCACGTCACCGACCCCTCTCGACTCGCGAGCAAATTTCAAAACGTCAGGAGAAAAAATGGCACGAACTAAGTTCACAAACAGCGTAACTGTACAAACTGCCACTGGCCAATTGGCTTTATCGCCTAATCAGGTAGCAAAATTGCGTGGTCAAATCGCAAAAAACATGTCAAACCACATTGTAATGGCTGATGAAGTGCTAAAAGGACATAGAGACTGGTCCCCAACGCAGGCGAGAGTGTTCTCCAACCTGCTAAACAAGGTAATACCAGACCTATCTGCCTCATATCACCAGCATGAACACAGCCATAAGTCCTTAACCGAGATGTCACGCACAGAATTAGAGGCGATTGCATCTGGGGTAGAGGACATAATCGACGTAGAACCAGAAGGAATAGAAAATGACCAAAGAAAAGGGACTAGTATCGAACCCTCAGAAGGACGCGCTAATATCGAACAAGACATTGAAGACGTTCGCAAGCGCGATGAATGAACTAAGCCTAGACGGTGTCCCAGAACACCGCAAACAAGAGGCGATTATGGACCACTTCTTTAAGGTTATGGCTGACTCTATCCATGACAAGGGTGTTGCTAATGAGATAAAGGGGTCTCGCGTTCTGAAAAAGGGATTTAAAAGGTGAGTATCTCCAGAAAAGAAGCGGCGACACACCTACTAAAGATTAAAGATGCAGAAAGCTCTTTTCTTGGGTTTGTTAAACTAATACACCCCGACTTCGACCTGGCCGACTTTCAATTAGACCTAATCAAGAAGTTGGATTTGCTTGAACGTGGAATACTAGAAGACGATAACGGGCGTAAGGCCAGAAACTTACTAGTTACTATGCCACCTCGACACGCTAAGTCCACATTCTCCACTGTACTATTTCCTGCTTACTATATGGCGAAGAACCCAGAGCGATATATCCTCTCATGCTCCTACAATGCAATGCTGGCCAGCGATTTTGGTAGACAAGTCCGCGATACGTCTAGCGGTGTAGAAGTTCAACAGGCGTTTCCTGACTTTACCATGGCCAGCGATAGTCGAGCGGCAGATGTTTGGCGTACAGAAATGGGTGGAGCTTACTTCGGCGTGGGTATAGGCGGCACGACCACAGGTCGTCCCGCTAATCTTCTTATAGTTGATGACCCAGTTAAGTCTCGTGAAGACGCGGAGTCTGCAACCCAGCGCAATAAGATATGGGACTTCTATACTGCGGCATTATCAACTCGACTTCAGCCAGATAAGCAAGGGAGGCTACCAAGTCAGATTGTTATTCTTACTAGGTGGCATCCAGACGACTTAGCTGGGCGTCTCATGGAGACGCAGGACTGGAAAGAGGGTATGTGGATGCACCTTGATTACCCAGCCATTAAGAAGGTGGGCGGTAAAAAGGTAAGTAGAAGAAATCTTGCTAAAGACCACCCAATGTATGTGGAGCCTGGAGAGCTATCAAACTTAGCGCCAGCCAAACGGTACGTATCAGAAGAGACCGAAGTAGCGTTATGGCCAGAAAGATTTCCTCTTGAAGAGTTACGTAGACGAGAGCGTCTAAACCCCAGAGATTTTGCTTCGCTCTATCAGCAAAAACCGTATATCGAAGGCGGTAACATATTGAAGTCAGAGTGGTGGCGCTACTATCCAGAAGACCTTAACCCAAGAAAGTTTCAGACCCTTATTATTGCGGCAGACACCGCGTTTAAAAAAACTGAAACATCGGACTACAGTGTAGCTGTGGTAGCGGGCCTCTCTCAAGATGGCGATATATATGTAGTAGACGTGCATCGTGGCAGGTGGGACTTCCCAGAGTTACGACAACGCCTTATTTCTATAAATGCAGTGTGGAGAGGCAGTGGGTTGCGCGCTATATATATTGAGGATAAGGCATCTGGCCAATCCATTATTCAAGACTTACGGCGTGAGTCAGGTATGGCGGTTGTTCCCTACAAGGTTCAGTCAGACAAGGTGTCTCGTGTAAACAGTATCACGCCAATGATACAGGGCGGCAGAGTGTATCTGCCGCAGAGCGCTCCTTGGTTAGATACGTTTGTGGATGAGTGTGTTTCATTTCCAAGCGGACGACATGATGACCAAGTGGACGCATTATCTATGGCAGTAGATATTTTAAGTAGGCAGGCTGTCACCCCTGAAACAGTTTTCGGCTCTTTAACTATGGGCAACTCCTTACTTCAGGATGTTACAAGGGCGAAAGACAGTCTATCGTCTAAATTAGGTAACTCTATCTTTAAAGGGTGGGGTGAATAACACCTGTCGGGACGACCAAAACTAACTTTTGAGGCAAAGTGTTCAACATGGCTGATGAAAAACTATATAGTGCTGATTACGCTTTCTCACCGACGGATGGACAAATCGTTGATTTGTCTCGCCTTGCTGAGAAACTTACGTCTTATGAGGATATATCCGACGACCTCACTGAAGATGAAGAGCGTAGAATTGTAGACTACGTAAAGTCTTGCGTGGACATGTCTTACCACAAAATCAAAAAAAGATACGACCATTGGCAAGAGGCAGACAGAGCGCACGATGTTTACGTTCCGCCAGATGCTACGCAGTTCCGTGAAAAAGCAGTAATCGCTGACACTCGTGCTGTAGCAGACACAGTGCTGACTTATTTGATGGCCGCTCTCGGTGGACGCAACCCCATGTTCCAACTAGAGGGTTTAAATCGTTCTAGTCGTAAAGTGTCCAGTATTCTTGAACGCGTCTTGCACAGCCAGATGCGGAGGACTGCGGGTGAAGCCAAGATTGCGCAGATGCTTCTTGACTCAATTCGCTATGGCTTTGCTCCAACAAAGATTGTTTGGGATGCAGGGCAGAACCAAAACCGTATCGTAAACTTTGACCCAAGACGTTGTTTCCCAGACCCACGGGTATCGTGGGGCGAGTGGGAGCAATGGCAGTATGTCGTGTTCACTGATTACGTCTCATACAATACATTGGCGAGCAGTAAGCTATACCCAAAACTACAAAAGCATCCATCGCTTCGTCATAAGATTGCTCCACCGCGCAACTCTTGGGATGCACACCGCTGGCACAAAGAAGAAGGCAGAGGTCTGAACATAGACCCCGCCGCTCCAAATCAGCGCGAGCGTATGGACCATGCTTACTTTACGCTAGGTGATGCGCGCGTTACTGATGAGTGTTGGGTCAGGTTTGCGGGCCATGAGATTGGTATACCTGGTATTGACCAAGTCTGGATGGTTGTGACTATTCTTGATGAGAATGTATGTATTCGCATGCAGTTGAACCCCTACGGACGCCAGTTCCCTGTTGTTATGGGTGGGCTATATAACGATAGCCATAAAACTTGGGGCCAGTCTTTGTATGACCTTATGCTCCCAATGCACGACATTGCCACTTGGTTGCTCCGTAGCCGTATCGACAACGTGCAGGCCGCGCTTAACAATCTAATATTTGTAGACCCGACGCAAGTTATGGTTCCAGACTTGATTGACCGCAACCCATGGGGTGTTGTCAGAACGATGCCAGGCTCCAAGCCTGGAGACGGCGTGTTTATTGCTCAGGTTCCAGACGTAACTCGCGGTCATTGGAACGACATTACTGCTATGTCTGATTTGAAACAGCGCGTCTCAAGTGCGTCAGACGCACAACAGGGTATGCCGACGCCAGACGTACGTACTGCAACAGAGATACAACGTCTCACGCAACTTGGTTCACAACGTCTAGGAGTGCTTAGTCGTGTTATATCTGCAACAACAATACGTCCCATGGTTCGCATGATGGTATCGAATATCCAAGACGCTGTAGAAATTGATGGCTCAATCAAGATTGACCCAGACAAGATGCCGAGCCAATTGGCCGATATGGTTGAAGATGGATACATTGACTTCAATCAGAACGACCTCCAAGGCAAAGTTGATTACTTGGTTATTGACGGCACGTTGCCAGTCGAGCCGACCCGCAATGCTGAGACGTGGATGAACATGTTGCAAATTATGTCCCAGACTGGACTGAACATGGAATACAAGATGGGTAAGATTGCAGAAGAAGCCATACGTGCTTTGGGCATTTCAGACCTAGACCAATTCCGCATTTCCGAAGAAGAGCGTCAGCAGGGAGCAACCCCAAGCCAGCAGTTGGCTATGATGGAAAAAATGCGCGGTGCATCAGTCCAGCCTAATGAACAAATTCAAGATGAAGTTTCTAAAGGGAACTTAGTTCCTATGAGGGAGGCAGGATAAGATGACCACTGAAATTCTCAACGATAAGGCCAAGGCACTGGAAGTCGATGTACCCGTTAAAACTGCGGAGTATGTAAAGGCTGTTTTTGAACAAACAAATTACAACCAGCTTGAGTGGGGTTCAACTAACGCCCACATCATAGCGCAACTACAGGCAAGGGTTCGTGAGCTAGAGATAGAAGTCACCAATCTTAAAGGGAGGCTATAATGGCTATTACACGTCCCACAGGTGAACAGCTTAGGTTCGTCTCAGTTAATACTGGAGAGCATGTACTCGATACCTACATGGAGAACGCAGAGATTGGCGGACGCCAACTCAGCGCATTGTTAGGCGACATTTTCAAAAGCAGTGACGGCCTGTTTGACCCAACTATCTTTACGTTCCAAGTGGATGTTGCCGACAACAATAAACTCGAAGTCCGAGTTGGTACAGCTAACGCGTTTGTAGAAACAGGTGTAGAGATATTTAATGGGCGCGGTTCATACGCGACCTCTACTGCCTACAAGGTTTTGGATATTGTTACCCAGGGTCAAGACACGTTTGTTTGTACCGTGGCGCATACGTCTAGCAACGCAACACCAGACCTAGCCAAGTTCCAGAAAATTATTAACGGAGCGATTGTTGCTGACTACGCCAATAAAGTAGACGGCGCGGTAACAGGCAGTGAATACTCAGCTAAGGCGTGGGCTATTGGTGGTACAGGCGTGGACACTACTGATGGTTCAGCAAAAGACTGGGCTACCAAGACGTCTGGGGCTGTAGGTAACTCAAGTGATTTCTCAGCCAAGTATTACGCCACCAATGCTCCTGTTACGACAGTCGCCACTGGTATAACAAACATCAATCTTGTTGCTGGTTCGATTGGTAATGTTAACAACGTAGCCAGCGACATAGCTAAGGTTAATAACGTCGAGGCCAAACTTACTGAAATTACAAACATCAACACCGACATCACTGGTTCAAACAACATCGGTGCGGTTGCGGGAGCTATTCCTAACATAAACGCAGTCGCAGGTATTACATCCAGCGTTACCCTTGTTGCTAATGATGCTACAGACATAGGCACTGTTGCTACAGACTTGGCGGGTTCAGACACGATTGGCGCGGTTGCAACTGACATAACAAATGTAAACAACGTGGCTGGCGCATTAACCGCTATTAATGCAGTCAATAGTAACGCTACAAACGTCAACAAGGTTGCGGCTGTAGACTCAGACGTCACCGCCGTTGCTGGAATTGACACCAATGTTACTGCTGTGGCTGGTGCAATAACCCCCATCAACAATGTGAATGGCGCGCTAACTGCAATCAATAACGTCAACACCAACCTTGCAGACGTAAATAACTTTTCTGACACGTATTTTATAAGCGCGTCTGCCCCCACAGGCGGAAATGTCGGCACGGGTGACTTGTGGTACGACACAACAGCCAACCAGCTTAAGGTTTACAACGGCAGTGCTTGGGTTACGTCTGCGGCTTTCTCCAGCATCAACCTACAAGACTTGGCAAACGTAGCGGCAACTGCTCCGTCAGCAAACCAAGTGCCTGTATTTAGTGGTTCTGCATACACGCCTACCGCTTACACCTTACAAGCTCTGACTGATGTAGGTGCGACAACCACCAACACAATCACAGTTGCTACCCCTACAGCAACAGGTCATGCCGCGACTAAGGGTTATGTAGACACGGAAGTTGCCAACCTTGTGTCCAGCGCGCCTGCGGCACTAGACACGCTCGATGAGTTAGCGGCCGCTCTTGGAGACGACGCCAACTTTGCCAGCACGACGACTAATGCGATTGCCGCCAAGCTACCCTTGGCTGGCGGGTCAATGACAGGCGATGTTGATTTTGACAACAACAAGGCAACAGACGTAACGCTTGAAAACTTCCAAGAAGTTATGGCGTCTAACACGAACGTCTCTGGCGCTGTCACAGTTCCAGACGCAACCAACAATGTCAGTTACACGCTGACAGGAGACACCACTGTCACGCTACCTGACACAGATGAACTGCCAGCAGGAACAGCGCGCACAGTGACAATCTTTGTAAAGCAGGATGGTACAGGCGGTAGGACATTTACCCTTGCCGCTCCAACGGGCTTCAGTATCAAATACAACAGTTCGAGTACACAGCCTGCGGTGCAAACTGCCGCTAACAAAGAGACCATATACACGGCACTCTTAGTTAAAGGCTCAACCACGATATACGTATCACTATCTTTTTATGAGGCTTAACATGACTGTTCGCTATGACGAGGTACATTTATATGCGAAACCAGGTCAGGCCGCTTGCGCGACAATGAGGCAGTGGCTTGATAGTAATGGGGTTGCATTTACAAACCTAGATTATCAAGACCCAACTGAGACGTTGGCCGCACTATCTACATGGTTTCAAGATGAAGAAGGCAATGACATTAATCTTACTGACACTCCTGTTCTTGTTTATGACAGGGTGATGTGGGAAGCGGACGATAAGTCCGATAGATACGCGCATCGTCAACATGTAACGGACGTGTCAAATTTACCAGATGATTTTTTAACGCTAGTCGATAAGGTGTCGTAATGCCGTTACTTGGGGTCTCACTGCGAGCAGACCCCCTGTTTCCTGGGGGTCAGCAAACTTTTACATCAGACGGGACGTTCAACGTACCCGCAGGTATTTCTGTTGTTACAGTTCGGGCTAAAGGGCTAGATGGAGCAGACGGTTCTCCAGGCAGTGTTGGGGCTGATGGCAGTCAAGGCGCTACTGGCAATGCAGGCAACCCAGGTAATAACGGAGCAGGCGGAGCAGGTGGGTCGGCTGGTAATCCTGGTAACGACGGTAATTCGGGTAACAACGGTACGGCTGGAAACGGCGGTAGCGCTGGTAACGCAGGCAACTCTGGTAACGCGGGCAACGCTGGAAATAATGGTGCGCGAGGCAATGGCGGTGCGCGAGGTAATGCAGGGAACTCAGGAGCCACAGGAAACTCAGGCAACGCTGGAAACGGCGGGGGCGGAGGCGGTGGAGGCGGTGGCGCGGGCTTTAAAGGGGCGGCTGGAACTCCTGGTAGCGCAGGCAACTCGTCTCCTGGTCCTGGTGGCGCAGGTGGAGGTGGTGGAGTTAGTAATGCACTAGGTCCGTTTGCCAATCCTGGTCCTGGTTCTGCCCCAGGTAGCGCAGGAAGTGTAGGCACTTACGGAAACTCTGGCAACACGGGCGCTGGCGGAAACGGAGCCAACAGCGGCGCGTCGGGCAACCCAGGTACTTCGGGAGCAAATGGCAACACTGGCAACTCAGGAAATAGTGGCACTGGAGCCACGTCTGGTAACGCAGGCAACAACGGGGCAAACGGAAACGCTGGCTCCGCTGGTTCGGGTGCGGGCGCGGGTGGCTCTGGTAGTGCTGGTAGCAACGGTACTGCTGGCAACAGTGGCGCACAAGGAGCCGCTGGTGCAACAGGCTCGGCTGGTGCAGACGGAAGTCCTGGGGCTAGTTCTTTATTTGGCAGTTATCACACATTTGCTGGTGGTGCTGGAGGCGCTGGAGGTTCGGGTGGAGCAGGCGGTGTAGGTGGTCCAGGTGGTGCGGGCGGAAACGCTGGTCTTGCTGGTAATGCTGGAGCCGATGGTAACCCAGGAACCGTTGGCAATGGTGGTAATGGTGGCTCTGCTGGTAATGCAGGCAATCCTGGTAATAGTGGGAATAACGGCGCGGGTGGTAATGGCGGCGCTGGAGGCAACGCAGGTAACGCGGGAAATCCTGGTAACTCAGGAAACTCTGGAAGCAATGGTAACGGCGGCGGCGGCGGTAATGGAGGAAACCGTGGTGGTGGCGGTAATGGTGGTACGGCGGGTAGTGGCTCATATACCACCGCTCCTAGCGGAAACACTGGTAGCCCTGACGGAAGTAGAAACTCCTATGGCAATGGTGGCGTAGGCGGGAATAGCTACACCATAAACCTTGGAACTGGCAATACTGGTAAAGGCGGAACTGGAGGGCGCGGTGGCCGCGGTAATAACGGTAATGGCGGCTCAGGCGGAAACTCAGGGTCAAACGGAAATGCTGGTAACGCAGGAAACAACGGCAATGGCGCTAATAACGGCGCAAATGGAAACTCAGGAAGTGCTGGCGCAAATGGCAACCCAGGAAACGCTGGTAGTGGAGCTACGTCTGGAAACCCAGGAAACGCTGGAGCCGCTGGGAACACGGGGGCAGGTGGCTCAGGCGCTACGTCTGGCAATTCGGGTAGCGCGGCTCCGTCTAGCTGGGCAGGAAAAGCGGGAGCGTCAGGAGCGGCGGGAGCCGCAGGAGGCACGACTGCCTACGCAGACCAAGTAATAAGAATTACTGAAGCCCAGCAAGCAATTGCCCTAACAGTTGCTTCTGGCACAGAAATGATAGTTACCTTCGAGAGACAATGATTTTCGGAAACCCAAAAGTTACTTTTACAACTTATCCAGAGCTATATGATGTAATTCCTGAGCCTGTACCTGCGCGCTCAATGTTGCCTGACTGGTTTAAAAAGTTAAAGGGGTTTAGCAGTCTTGAGTCAGAGAACCCTAGCGGCTGGCCTGACAGAAGTATAAAGCGTTGCCCTCCAGTATTGGATGCAATGGTAAGTGGATGGATATTAACTACGCCCGCAGAAATGAGGGTTGTTATCAATGAGGACGGCAGTGGTGTGGAGTGGGACACAGAGTTTAGTCACAGCGTAATCGAGGACCACTCAATACAACAAATAAAAGGACACCCGTCCCTGCCTAGACTGCCATTAAAAATAATGAACTACTGGCACATGAAAACACCCCCAGGTTGGTCTACGTTGTTTGTTCCTCCACTAAATAGAGTTAACGAATATTTTGAACCTATGTCTGGAGTTGTTGAGACGGATAAATATTTTGAGTTTGTAAACTTCCCTAGCTTCTTAAAACATACAGGGACGACATTTATCATTCCGCGAGGCTATCCTGTCGTTCAAGCAATACCTTTTAAAAGAGGGTTTAGCAGAAAGGCCGACATACGGGCGATGAAGCCAAGGGAGTCTGATGCGCTTGAATTGTTGCGTAAAAAACGTACAAGTCACCCAGGCATATATAGAGAGACTATGTGGGAAAGAAAATGAGTAAAGTAAATTACAAAATTTTAGCCTTTGATGACATTACTTTTGAGTATGTGGTTTTAGCTAACGACAAGAAATTTAATGTTCCCGCTGTTGTGGTAGATAACTTGGTAGATAAAGAAGAGACTACCAAAGCTATTGAGGCAGAGGTAAAGAATGTTTTTGCCGTTCGGACTCCTCCAAGCCCCCCAACCAACTATGTTGACCTTGTGGGTGCTGGCTCTTCAGTAGATTTGTCGGCAGAAGAAGTATGACAGAAGGCCATACAACAAATGTTTTAGACGAAGTGCTTACGTCTTCAGACGGGATTACTTTGTCAAAAATAGAATACCAAAACAAACAAACCATTGTTTGGCCTCGCCAATCTCATAGCGTTGACATTACTAAAGCAGAGTATCACCCAGAAACTAACAGCTTAATTAAAGACACATCTCCTTGGCTTTTTTACACGCCCACCCCTGACTCAGAAGGCGCGTACATCAGCATTACCTACCCAATTTTGCAAAATGGTGTTAGCGCAAATGAAGTATCTAAACACTTTGTTAACAGCGCCGATTGTTTTGACGCTGGTCTTAACTCTGATGGTATATTTGAATTACTGTTAGATGCTTCTGTATGGTGGAGGCAGACGGAGTGGACAAATATAGCGGCTCCTTATTACCCTCTCTGGCTTCGTCTCGACCAAGAAGTATTAGAACCTACTGCACTGTTGGCATGCACAGTCCCAAAAAACCTCAGTATGTTTTGGAACCGTTTTGCATTACCCCTGTTCGCTGGCAAATCGGTTGAAATAAACAAGTCGGGCGATGAATGTTATTTTGTTTCTGTCGAAAGCGATTTAATCTGCGGAGATAAAACTCTCAGTAAGGATAAGATTATTAAACTTTCCTCACCTACTGTAACTGTAACAGCCCAAACAGATACGATACTTCTGAAAGTATATAGATGATTTTAGACCCTGACTTTTGGTTGTTCGACAGTGTGTTGAGCGACGGCTTGTGCGACCTAATAATTGAGCGCGGCAACGAAATGAACAAAGAGCTAGGCAGTGCTGGTGGAGAAATACTACTTGATAAACGTAAGTCTCACATAGCTTGGTTCGACCACAACGATTGGATTGCTGGCCTGTGCCATCACTATGCGACATTAGCCAACAAACAAGCCTGGAAGTTTGATATTGATAACATGAACGGTTGTCAGTTCACTGAATATGGCATAGACGAATTTTATGAGACGCACATGGACACGCATAAATTATGTGACGACATGCGTAAGATAAGTGTTGTTATGCAACTCAATTCAAGAGAAGACTATGAAGGCGGAGGGTTCCGTTTTATGGATGGAGATGAAGGATATGAACCTGATAATTTTGCTAACCGTGGTTCCGTTATTGTGTTTCCTAGCTTTTTATATCATCAAGTCGAACCAGTGACAGGCGGTAAAAGACACAGCATTGTAAGTTGGTTTACAGGGCCGCAAATGAAATAGAGGACGACAGTTCTGGGAACAGAACTAATACTGACCTATGGATTTAGTAAACGCATGGAATGAACTAAGTTACTTTGATGGTGTGCTTTTCACCATCTGGTTAGGCATTTTGTATGTCGGCAAGAAACAAATAGACAGGTGGCTGGGATGAGTTACGGACCTGAAGAGATGGAAGAGATGCTTGAACGCGCCGCCGAGCGCGGCGCTAGACGTGCGTTAAAAGATGTAGGTCTTGCAGACGAAGACGCCATACATGATATGCACGAGCTACGCGATTTACTAGATAGCTGGAGGTCAGTAAAAGCAACAGTAGGACAAACTATACTTAGGTTTTTTACCGTTGCAGTTTTAGGCGCTATTGCCGCATGGATAGGAATTACCAACTGGCCGACCAAGTAAATGGTAGACACAGCTAAACTTCAAGCCCTCATCAAACAAGAATTAATTAACTGGGCGGCCCACGTTCTTTCTGTAAAGACAGAATCTTACAACGACAATCCACCTTGCCCCTTTGCGCTAACCGCGTTGCAACAAGGCTTTGCTCACGTAAAGTACGGCTTTGGCCCGTACATGAGTGATGTTATGCAAACTATTGCTAACTACCCAAAAGAACTGTCAATGGTAATACATGCACAAGTAGACCCTAAATTTTCATCAGCAGAATTAAAAGAATGGACAAAGCTCCATAACCGAGAGGTTTGTAAGAAAGACTTGTGGTTAATTTCATTTCATCCAGGGGACGACCCGAATGAAAATATAGAACATTATGAAGACTTCGAGGAGCTTATTGAGGATGAATACGCTCTAGTTTTTGTTCAAAGCCTTACGGAATTGAATGATGCAAGTAAGGTTCTCGAATTAAAAGGATACTACGACAACCTTCCTGAAGAAGATTTGTCGGAGCTAAATGTTAGACGTAAAGCAAGTGAGGATTTGATTATGGCTATGGGAAGAAAAGGCGCTATGAAAAAAAAGCGTCAAACCACGACTAAAGACAAGGCTTTCAAAAAAGTAATGCCAGGTAAGGCAAAGAGCCGTCGCGGACGGAAAAAATAATGGCTTTTGGAAAAAACTTGATGGGAAGTTTTACAAGCGGAGTTCCAAGAAAACTACGCCAACAACTTCCAACAGGGTTTGGCGGTATGGTTGACCTGCCTATTTCTGGTGCTTTGGAAATGAACGCGTTTTCAAAACGAGTTGATATGCCAACCATCAGTGAGCGGAAAACCTTAGTGCCTGCCTCAGCAAGAATTAATACCGATGCCAGTGAAATGTTTACTGCAAATCAATCGAATGCTTCGACTGACCCAGTAATGAATCGTGGCATGACTTTTAAGTCTGCTTTAGACGCAAGACTTGGTAATCGTATGGCATCAGCAAGGCGCGCTCAAGAGGATGCGGCTCGCGGTGCGACAGCGAATACTGTTGTTTATAGGCGCTCTTAATGGGGCAACCTAAAGCGACGTTAAAGGCTGTTACTCAGTTAACATCATCTCGTGGATGGGCATACATTGTCGAGGTGATGGAAAAAGAAATCGTTGGTGCGGCTATGTCTATGGCAAACAACCCCGCCATGTCTGTAGAAGAAATGCACTTTCGACGCGGTTCTATTTGGACCGCAAAACAGCTTTTAGAGCTACCCTCCAAACTCCAGCTACATTTGGAATCAGAGATAGCTCTTGAGGCAAGTGACCTGGGCGACGCTATGGCCTCGCCTGATATTTTTAATTCCCCGCCACGGCTGGGAGAAGGAGTAGAAAATGGCTGAAGAAATGCCTCAAGAAGTTGCCAGCGCTATCATTGATAGAGTGGCTTCAAGTCAAATGGGTGTAGACCCAACTCAAGCACAAACAGAAGCCCCTAAAGAAGCGGCAGAAGAAACCCCAACGGACACAGAAAAAGCTGTGGAAGAGGGAGCGCCCAAGACAGAGCAAGACGCTATGGCAATGGACGCAATTATGTATGAGATTGAGTTCGGTGAAGGTGAAAAGCGTCAGCTTACACCTCAACAAATTTCCAACACATTCAAACGATATAGCGACCTAAACTTTAAAAATGCACAAATGAAGCCTGTTAATATGGTTGTCGAAGCCGCTATCAAAAACGGTCTTGCTAAAGACCCAACTGACGCCGCGCGTCAGCTTATTGCTTTGATGAAGGGTGGCGAGTCAAACCCAACAATGGGGGATACTGACGGCACTACCAATGCTGAAGTTAAGGGTCGAGATAGCGGAGACGTTCTTCAGCAATGGGAAGAGGACAACGCGGTTGCCCTCCCACCTGGCTATCGTGAGCAAGGCCAGATGATGACAAGCATGATGCAACAGAACCAACAGCTTATGCAGGCTATGACGCAAATGCTTCAAAACACTCAGGCTACCGCTCAACAAGGTGCTGAACTTGCCGCAGGTGGAGTGGCAGACAAAAGCTCTGCAATGGCTTCACGCATTACAAATAACTTAGACAGAATGGCTCAGAAGATGGGGCTTGGAGAAGACCAGGCAGAAGACTTCCGAGTGTTTGCGTTTGAACGTGGCTACACATCTGAAGACTTTATAGACCCGCAATTGACTTTAAAGGTTGGTGAAGACTATAAGAACAGCGTTCAATCTGGAGACATGGAACGTCTAAGAGAAATTGCAAAAAGACGCCAAGCCTTTACAGGCACGGTTGGAAATACGCCGCAATCAGAAATGGCTTCTGATACGGGCGTAGAGGCTGAGGGTGATACCACACTCAGCAGACTTGCGGCTCAACGTAGAGTCTAAACAAAAAAATAAAAAATATTAAAAGCGGGACGAAAGCGTCCCGCTTTTTTTGTTACATTACTTATATGGCGCTACGGCCCCTGTTTATTAAGAAGAGTTAATACCCTAAGAGATGGTAAATTCCTCGGTGGGTGAGAGACTCAACCAAAATCTGTAACTACCTAATGCCGAAAGTGAGGATACTATTATGGCTATTCAAGGTGTGCGCGGAACTGGTGAGTTTTCATCTGATTTCCGCCCTAAAAACTACCGAGAGTTATTTACTCTCCTAGAGCCGAACGGTAACGCACCGCTCAATGCTCTATTGTCTTTTGGTTCATCCGAGTCTACGGACGACCCAGAATACAAAAACTTCCGCGATGAACTACCAGAGCGGACTCTGAAAGTGAACGGCGCTGTAGCCAGCACTTCAACCACAAGCATCACCATTGACGCTAGTGACAACAACAAGTTTGCCGTAAACGGCGCAGTTGTAGTCAACAGTGAAACTGGTGAAGTTATGCGTGCTTCCGCTGATACAACAGGCACAACGCTGACTGTTGTTCGTAACATCGGTGGCACATCTCACCAAATTGCAGATAACGCGATGCTGTTTGTCGCTGGATTTGCCGCGGCTGAAAACGCTGATGTCGGAACCGCCATCACGTTTGACGCAACGGTAGCGTCCAACTTCACTCAGATTTTCCGTACAGCCTTCGGTGTGTCAAACACATTGAAGTCAACCTATCTGCGGACTGGTGATAAAGAAGATGAAGCAATGACCAAGGCTCTCAAGTTGCACATGAGTGACATTGAGCGCGCCATGTTCTTTGGCAAGAAAGCCGAAGAAAGTGGTACATCTGCTACTCCTCGCCGCTACACAGGCGGTCTGACTACTTCACTTACAACTGTCATTGATTGTAACAGTGACATTGATGGTGACGGTACAATGAACGAGGCGCAGTTTGATGAGCAACTCATTCAAACCATCTTTAAGTTTGGTTCAACCGAGAAAATAGCATTTGTGGGCTACAAAGTAGCTTCTCACCTGCAAGAGTTCGGCAAGAACCGTTGGCGTCCAGAAAGTGTGCAAGGCACGTATGGTGTAAACCTTACACGTTACAGCACATTTGCAGGCGACTTGATGGTACATCTGCACCCGCAGTTCCGTCAGGTTCCAGGTATGGATAATTCAATGGTAATTGTTGACTTCCCATTCTTGAAATACCGCCACCTCGAAGGTCGGGATACCTCCCTCTTCGAGAACCGTCAAGGTAATGGTGTAGACGGAGTAATCCATGAGTATCTGACCGAGTGTGGTCTGGAGCTTCTACAGGATAAAACTCACGCCTATATCAAGAACTGGTCTTCTAACGCATAAGTGGACGACCATATCCTTGATTGAGGGTAATTTAAGGGAGTGTCGGAAACGGCACTCCCTTTTTTATTAGGAGATACCTATGCAACCCGAAATTAAAGCTGAAAAAAAGACAGCAAAGAAAAAAGCAGAACCGAAAGCACCTGCTCAACCTACAGTTGTTATGTTTAGAAGTGCTGAAATGGAACCCACTCAATTTGAGATACGTGGCGCAATGGCGGCACGTTGTCAGGACGGCCGTATTGAATGGGAGTTTAGCTCAGAAGAAGCAGAAATTGTTCGCCGTCACTCGCATATTTTAAGTGGTCGCATTGTAGAGGTTTAAAATGGCTTACTACAACTCAGACGGGACAGTGTACGGGGGCGATGTTCACACCATGGCTGACGGGCGTGTAATGACTGGCGCTACTCACGACAGCGGGAGCGTTCAAGTTTTTGTGACTAACCCTAAAGAAGACAGTACGTCTAACCCCCATATTTCAAATGATTTCTCTCCGCTGGAAACTATGGTCCAACAAGCTGTTCGTCGATTTGGTGACTTTAGTCCTGGCACTTTGTCAGGAGATGCGGCTCTTATGTTCTTAGAGTTTGGCAATATGGTTATTGATGAAATTAGAATGCACCCTTATTGGGATGGAAGCGAGTTGGACTACTACAAACATTTGTCTGATGTGAGAAAGATACCAGACGTAATTATGGTTAGCGGACTTCTTTATCATTATGCCACTCAGCAAGGTTCTGAAAAGAGCCAACAGTTTGCCGCCTCGTTTATTAGAACAATTGGGCAAGAGTTGTGGCGACGTCTCAATGGAAACACCGCAATTCAAATGCGCGTCACAGACGAGGGAAGTAACAAAAGACACTTCCAAGGCCAGTCTAGCAAGTATAATGGCACTACAAGATGACAAGCTCTTTCAAGTCACCTTCAGGTATACCAAGCAAGAGCGTAGCCTACGAAAACTTTCAAGGGCTTGATGTTTCGCGTGACCGAACATCTTTAGATACGGGCAAAGAACAACACTTATCGGTATGCCAAGATGCGTTCTGCGACTGGCGCGGACAAATTACCCGCGACCCAGGATGCAATTACTTGCAAGGAACCCACCCTGTAAACGCAATTAATTTTTACTCTAAGAGCAAGGTGGTTTATGCAGAGCGGGATGGTGCTGGAATAAACCTAGTTAGCGAAGACGGCCACACAAAAACTGGTGCATTTCCCAGTAAAAGCAATATAACAAGTTCTGTTTTTAACAGACGAGTTCATTTTTTTTCGCAAGACGAACCCCCTCTTTACTATGACGGTACGAATTACAGCTTTAACGGTAGCCCTGCATTAGACAAATTGCGGCCGTCGTTTTCTGCCTCAGTATCAAGACGATTGTGTGTGGCTGGTATCAATGGTAGAGAAACTACTGTTGCAATCTCACGAGTAGATAACGATGAAATATTCCCTGATGACGAGCCTATTGATAGCGTTTCTGTCCTTCGCGCTGGCAACATTGATATATCAAACCAACTTGGTACATCTGAAACCATTAGTGGTCTAGCTAAGTTTGAACAAAGCCGACTTGCTATTTTTACAACTGACCGCACTCTTATATTTTTAATTGATACGGACATTGGTTTGTGGGCGCTTGATGACAAAGCGTCTATTAATGTTGGCTGTGTGAGCCACTCCACTATTGCAAGCGCTGGCAGTGATTTATTGTTTTGCTCTAGGTCAGGTGTCCACAGCTTAAGACGCTCTGCTGAAAACGGCATTACTATTGAGGGCGAGTCACTATCTTCGAAAATAGATACTTTATACAGAAGCCTCGTTCAATCAGTAGTATCGCTAGAAGATATATCTGCTACATATGACCAAGACATGGGTCAATACCACATATTCTTCCCACAAAAAGGTGGTGTCCTGACCAAGCGGTTGACCATGACCATCTTCCCAGGCATGGATGCTAAGTGGTCTACAGGCACTTTTTTAAATGCTAGATGTGGCGCGGCTTTGGGTGGTCGATTAGTTTTTGGCTCAAGTGGCGGTATCTATGACATTAAAAAAATTGAAGAAGAAGCCGAGGTACACCCTGATATGGTGGTCAAAACCCCAGTATTGTGGCACGGCTCATTCACTGACACCAAGTCAATACACGCTGTTCTCATTCAAGCCACGGGCAATGGAACGGCGGTATTGGAGGTTACTGACGATATGGAGCAGGTAATTCATTCGGATACGTTCGAGATTAGTGATAGTGGGGACGACAATAACTACCCTGATGTTCCATTATCTAGGCAATATGAGCGTAAGTTTGCGGGGCGCTATAGAGGCGCGCAGTACAAGCTAACGGTAAGCGGGAAAGGCATTTGCCGAATTATTGGGTTTGGCGTGATTCTGAGGAAGAGCTAATGGCAAGGTTAAGACAACAAAACCCACAAAATTATGTGGCAAGCGGCAACATAAACGCCGAGTTTGAAAATGTTATCAGGTATTTAAACAGCGCAGAGCTTGGTGAAAAAACTCTTGGAGAGCTTCTCAAAGTTCTGTTCACCGAGGATGGTGTTTGGCAGGGTCCAATTGAATTTCGTAACGATAGCTCTGCTGGCATCCAATACCGCGTTGGCTCCTACACTGACACCACTACAGGCTGGACAACTCTGGCTACGCTCGACAGTCTGCGCGGCGCAAGCGGCTCGGACATTGGAACAGTTGGTGCGCCAATCATTCACACTCGCCAAGATACAGTGGCCACCTCTTCTCAAACCGTTGTTAACTACGCGCATGATACTACAGACGAGTTATTGGTTTACGTAAACGGCTTATTGAAACGCTCTGGCGCCTCAAATGATTACACAAATAGTGCCGCAGGAAATACAGTGACATTTAACTCTGGCCTAACTGCTGGACACATTGTTACCATTTACAAAATTCGAGCAACCTCGATTACTGGTTTCACGCGCTCTGATACAGTTACCACTGCGTCTCAGACAGTGTTTCCATTTGTGCATGATGAATCCACTGTATTACAAGTTTACAAAAACGGTATCTTGCAAAGAGAAGGTGGCGCAAACGACTATGTAACTAATGCCGCATCCGACACAGTTACCATGACAAGTGCTGTGCCTAGTGGCAACACCGTTTCAATCATAACAGTTGAAAATACATCAGCCAATACAATCACTGGCCTGATGACAGAAACAAAATTTACAGACACCGCCACTGGTAAAATTCCATTTAGTAAACTGCAAATTGCAGACGCTGATGTAGCTCAAGCAAAAGTAGTCGGCCTTGTTTCTCATATTGCGTCTGCCGCGAAACTTACGACTAGCAACTCAACACCAACAGGCCCATCAACTGGCGACCTTTGGCTAGATACGTCTCAGTCTCCTAACGTCTTGAAGTTCTACGACGGCGCGCAGTTTCTTCAGACGTCGCCAGAAAGCGGGTTGCCAACATTCTCTACGTCTAACGCTGGCCAAGTCGTCCAGGTAAATGGTACGGGGACAGCATTGCAGTACGCGGCCGTTGACCTTTCGTCTCGAATTGCTACGACACAACGCGGAGCCGCCAACGGCGTAGCGTCCCTCGATTCGTCTGGCCGACTGCCGTCGGCTCAACTGCCCACATCTATTTCGTCTGGTAGTTTTTATAAGGTTGTGGCGGGGTCAGTATCAAATGGCGCGCAAGTTATTCAACGCATATTTAAACAACGCATTCAAATTGATGCGGTGCATGTTGTCTGCGCTTCTGGTACAGGCACAATCCAAATACAAGTTAACGGTGTAAATGTAGGAGCCACAACAAATGTATCGTCATCTGATAACAACGTGACTTTATCTACACCGCAAGAAATAGACGCCTCTTCTGCAAATAAGAAGATTGGTTTTGATGTAACCAATGCGGCGAGTTTGAACGATTTAGAGGTGACTTTTGCCTTTAGCATTTTGAGTAGTTAATGGCGGCAGAGCCAACAACATACAGACAAGATGTAATAGCAAAAGTTTGTGCCGTAAGGTGCAAATGCCCTCCCATCCCAGAGCCTAATACCTCTATAGGCTTTATAAAAGATGGGAGCTTGGTAGGTGGTGTCACCTATTCAAGTTATACGGGGCGAGAGATTTGGGCGGCTATATGGGTGGACGACAGGTCCGTCTGGAGCAGGAAGAATCTTAAGACCATGTTTAGCTATCCCTTCGAGGAGTGCAACGTGGTCAGTATTCGTACTATAGCCGCTGTTACAAACACGGCGAGTATGAAAATGACCGAGCAGTTAGGTTTTGTTCGGGAAGGGTTATATAGGAAGTATTTCCCAAACGATGTAGATGCACAGGTTTGGGGTATGTTAAAAGAAGAATGTAAGTGGATATAAGTTATGGGTAAAAAATCAGGACCAAAGGCTCCGCCGCCACCACCAGATTACTCGCCGCAACGCGACCAGTACGTTAAATCGGTCAACGCGGGGCGTGCAGAGCAAGCCGCAGACTACAATGCCGCTATTGATTTTTTCAACAAGCAGTTATCGGGTAAGGCAGGCTCAATTAAAGACATCGGAAGCGCGCTTTCGGGACTTGATATTGATTACGACCCAGAAAACTTGTCCAGCTATTCCACTCAAATTGATAGCCTTGAAGATTTAATTGAGAATTTTATATCAGGTGACGTTTCTGGTTTTGATGCTTATACGGTTCCTCCACCTCCACCCGAACCGACAGGCGGGATTAGTTCTGGGGGAGACCCCGCTCTGGCATTTTTGGACAGCCCTAAATACCAAAATATTGCTGGAACCACGGCCGCTTTAAACGAAGCACAAGTGCCGTCGCTGACTTACGACGCCTTTGGCTTGCCTGTAAATCCTGGCTATTCTGCTACTGGAAATTCGTATGGCCAGGCAGTTGCTTTGAATACACCCAATCTAAGTGAGCTTAACCTCGCACAAGCAAATAAATTTTTGCAAGACTTGGCTGAATACGAGGCAATGATAAACAGCTTGGAATCTGGGCGTTCGGCTGAAGAATCGCGCATCAAAGATTACTTTGGCGGCTATGTGGATGACTTTAATAATTATGATATTGATGTTGCCTACGACCCGCTAAGTACAGATTTCGACAAGTACATGGCTATGATAGGAAAAGCCCAAAATGAACTGGGTGGGTTTGAAAGTAAACTAGACTTTAGTGGTAGCCAGGCCGATGCTCAAAAAGAACTTGATGAGCTAATGGGTATTATTCAGGGTCGCCAAGACGAAAAGACAGCCGAGCAAGATAGAATATCTGGTTTTGGCACAGACATAGATACACGACTTGGTACTCTTAGGGATGAGATAGACGCCCTTGGTATTGCAGATGTTGAAGATGTATCTGCTTATAATGATAGGCTTGGGGCTATACGGGACGAAATTAAAGGCTTCGACTCCGATTTAGACTTTAATTTTTCAGGAGACCAAGCTACAGCGTTTGAGCTTGAGGACGCTATCTCTGCGTTGCAAGATAAGCGCTCAAGTGAGTTAGCTAGAATTGAAGAGTTCCGTAACCAGTACGAAGATGCACTTACGTCTGGCGCAAAAAATGTTGGCCGTATGAACGAATATGATTTATTTGCTCTTGAGGACGCGCAGTCAAATCTTGATAACTTTAAAAAAGATATTAGTGGTTTTGAGTCTGAGTTAGACTTTGATTTCTCTGACTTGCTTGCAGGGGCGGATGACCCGCAAGCTGTTATTGACGCGCTAATGAGCGACAGGAACACTAAGCTGGCCAAAGAGCAGTCAGACGTTGATGCCTTGCTAGAACAAATTTCTGGTGTGTCAGATTTCGATGAGTCTGCAATGAACAGACTAAAAGACAACTTAATAGATGAGCTTGCTGATTTAAACCGCTACACAGGCGGTGTTGGCGATAACCAAGATTCTATTGAAGGTGGCTTAGATAGTATCGACACTTTACTTGATGCGCTTGCGGGAACTCGCGGGGGCATAGAGTCTGAAGCGCTGGAAGCGCTTCAAGGATACCGAGACCAAGACTTTAACACTCTTGACGACGTAACTGCGGCTGAAGATATTATGAACGCAATACTCGGCAAAAGCGAAAAGTACAAAGCAACGCAAGCTCAAGATGAGTTGGATTTAATTGCCGCATTACTAGGCGATGAAAGAACTCGACTTCAGGGCGATGTAGACGCGGTTGCCGCGCGAGAAGAGACAGGGGCAGAGTCTGTCGAGCCACTGCTTGATGCTTATGGAAACTTATTGTTCCCGTCTGTTGCAGATGGCCAGCAGGATATTGTGACGGAAGAAGCATTGCAGGCTTATTTAGCTCAACTTGATGATGAAGATGATATAGAAAACACGCAATATCAAAGCGGGTTTGCTCGAAATCTTTTAGGACAGGGGGCTTAAAATGAGTTTTGGTACTGCTTTTACTGTAGCCAGTAATATTGGTGGAATGTTTAGCGCAAATAAAAGGGCTAAAAACCAAGCGCGGTGGGCTAAGTATAACTCTGCATTGCAACGTGATGCTAGGCAACAACAGCAAAACCTTATGAATATAGAGTTTGCTCAACAAGAAAGGGCAACGCAAAACGCGCGTGAGCAATATGAGCGCGAGATGGCGTTCTTTAATGACCAACTGGGCGAACGCATGGACACTAAACGGTATTTGCGTGAGCAAGACGCAATGGGTGAAGCGTTTACGCGAGACCAGAACCGCAGGGTTGCCGAACAACAAAGAGACATGAATAGAGCCGCTCGCGAACAACGTATGTTTGATTTAGAGCAAATAGCAAACGATAAAAAAATTCGCAAACAAGAGCGTGAATTTGCATTAGAGCAGTTGGAGCGTGAGCGTCGTATCGCAGAAGCAGAGCGCGACGAGCAACGCAAGTATATGGATAGCGCACAAGCCAAGCTGGACCAAGAGTATGCGTTACGCAATTCAAGATACCTAGAAGACCGCGAACAACGTATGTTGGAGCGTCAGCGAGAAGTTTCAATTGCAGACGACATACTTGCTCAAACATCAAGGACTCGCGACAATCTAAGGGAGATTCTTGATGCTCAAGGCAATATGCAGACTCCTGAGCTTGCAGGAGAGGAAGAGATTGGCGAGCGCGCAGACGAAAAGTTTCAAGTTCTTAATACAGAGGTTGAGCGCGCAGTAGACCAAATGCTGTCTAAAAACGAAGCAGACCTGATTAGACGTGGAGTCGGAACAGATGGCGCAGACTCAAATGCTAGACGTGCAGAAGTGCTGGCGCGCGTAGCGCCCAGCGTGCAAAAAGCCGCGCAACAATCTTATGCTGAAGCGCTGGCTGAAATCACTGGTGAAAACAAAATTAAAACAGACCGATTTGGGTTGCTAAGACAAGCCCTCCAAGACAAGCTGTCTAATGAAACACTGGCTGGCACAACAGGACTTAACATGGACGCCAACTTGAGACGCTCAACCAGCGGTGTTTTGGACCGTCAACTTGGGTCTGCTGTAAATAATTATCTGGCCATGGGTCCGAGTAAAACCAATACAGGTATTACGGGGCCGCTGGATATAAATAGCTTGGCTAAACTTTACGGCTCACCAAGTTCTGGGTATGCCGACATGCTAACTATGCAAAACCCATTTGGTGGTCGAACAAATTACAATGCGATGGCAGGCATGAACTTGCCAGGCCAACCAAACTCCCTCATGGATTTAAGCAATATGACCAGCGCGATTGACAAGCAATACGAGCAAGCTGGGGCGGGTTACAAGCAGGCTATGGAATCAGGAGCCAGTGCCGCTAAAATTGGCGGTGAGTATATGCAGGACCTTGGTGAAGGTTTTGGAAGTCTCTTAGATAAGAAATTTCCAAATTTCTTTGCCTAATCGTAAGTAAGGATAAATAATATGTTTGGAATGTTTTCAATAGATGCCGCAGAAGGGCTTTTGGAGCGAAGAGACTCAAACAATCTTCGTCGTGTTGATATAGCAAAAGCGTTTAACGAATATCGTAAAGAAAATCCTTATGCAACAGCAGAAGAATTACAAAGCTATGCCAACTCTATGACGGGTAGTGATTTTTTTCTTATGCCAGAAAACGCTACTGGAAAAGCGCTGGAAACTATTGCGGCAACTAACGCTACTAATCGTCAGATACAAGCCAGACAGCAACAAATAGACGCTTTGGGACAAGACAAAAAACTTGGGCAAGAAATAGAGTCTTACTTTACTGACCAGTTTAAGATTAGTGGAGACGTAAACAAGGCGTTCGAACAAACAAAAACTATGTTTGGCGAAGACGTTCCAGGCGACCCTGCTATGAGCGCTCAATTAAATAACTTCTTAGGTAGCCTAGATAAGAAAAAAGATGCGCTGGCAACTAATATTATTTACTCAGGACTTGGTGAAAACGACGCCCAGCTAAAGGGCATGGTTGATAGCGGAATGGACTTTGAAACATTGTCCAAGTCGATGCCTGTATATCTGCAAAGCGAGCAAGGGAGAAACTTATTGCAGGGTCGCTTTGACCAATATGACAGGGGCTTAAGACAAAATGTGTTTACCGACATACAAAGATTTATGAAAGAGCCTGGGATGATAGAGGCTATCGGTATGGGCGACCTGAGTCTTATAAAAGAGAAACTAGGTTCCTCCTATGACCGTTACAATAAAGATGGCTTCCTAGACGACCAAATCCGCAGTATTTATGACTCAACAAGACAAAACAATTGGGACAAAACAAAAAGAAGTGCAATGACATCAGCCTTCGATAAAGGTAAAACTGAACTAGAGTCTGCAATTGCACGGCAAACCGCGGTTTTTGCGGGTTATGCAGAACGCGAGGGTAGCCAGTATGATAGCCAGAGGAATGCTCTTAACCTCTTAAATCAGTATGTCATTATGCCAGAAGCCTATCCCGCTATAATGCGTATTCTTGATACTGATACTAAAGGGACTTCCAGAGAGCAATTGGACAAGATGATAGCCGCCGCTCCTGAAGGCAGTATTCTTGACCAATCTACTTACACAAATGTTCAAGCAAAAAATTATCTGAACTTACTGGGTGTTGGTGACAACAAGCCACACACTTTCATGGAATGGGCGGATATGAATTTGGCTGGTGGTAAAGGAACTCTAGTTGACAAGGTAAATAAAAACTTAGCCTCAACAGCTAATATGCGAGATAACAGCACAGCGGACTTGTACGGCAAAACAAACAAATACGGACTTGTGACAGGCGCTCAATATGACCAACACGCAACGAACCTTGACCTTACCATATCCCAGCAAAGGCAAGATATGGCAGACCTTATGGAGACGCGTCGCACCATCAGAAATCAATCTAACTTTTTATCGGATTTCGGAGAAAGAAACGGAGAAAGGGCAGATATTCAAGCTGAAAAAGTAAAAGCTGATAAAATGATAGTGGAACAAATACAAAAAATAGAAGCAAACATAAAGCAGTTGGAAGAAAAACGAGACCTTGTTGGTAAGCAAGGGGCCGCGGTAAAAAATAAAAATCGGGCATTTGCTGATTATGACGGTACAGAAATTAATGACGCGGCTCAGGCAATGCTGAATTACGCTCGAACCAACAACGTAAAAGTCACTAGAAAACTGGTTTTTCAGTATGCGGCAATGATGGGTGTGAAAGGCGGTGCTTCAATGACCTCTCAAGACAGACGAAGAGTTAGCCAAGACCAAAGAGAATTAGCCGAGGCTTTAATCAGGGCTATTCAATAAGGACGACAGTCCGCCTCTATTCTTCTACATTTGTGTGAAATAACCACAAATGGAAACTGGAGAACCTAGTGGCACAAGATGATTTTGACTCAGGCTACCGCGGCATGGGGTTCGAAGAAGAACTCAGCACCCGTGTCGATAATGTAAACCCTTCTGCGGTTTTAAGTACATCCACAGGATTAGACGCTTTCAATGACCCGCAGTTTCTAGCGGAGCTTGCAGAGTATTACGGCAAAAAGGGAGACATCCAAGACCCCGAAGATATGCAGGCGTTATTCGATGAGTTTTACAGTGACCAAACTTGGGACTCAATGAACTCAGTGGCCGCTATCCACGACATCTACGAAACAAAGGGGATGGATAACCGACAAGTTCTCCTCAAGGGTCGAATCGGACAAGTATACAAAAGCCTTCCTGACGCTTTTTCTGAAGGGGGTCGAGGATTTGGTGGGTTTGCACAAAACGCTTTTGCGGCTTTGGCCGACCCGATTAACCTTGTTGGCTTTGGCTCTGGTGCAGTAGCGGCTAAAGTCGGCGCGCGTGGCGTCGCCAACCTTACTCAAAAACAAATGCTTGGAAGAGCGGCTAAATCTGGTGCAATCGCAGAGGGCATTGTCGGCACTGGTATAGGCGCTGTTCAAGATAGCCTTCAACAAGGTCGAGACCTGGCTACTGGCGTCCAAGACGAGTTTAGTGTTGGCCGCGCGGCTGTTGCCGCGGGTGCAGAAGGCTTAATGGGCGCTGGTCTTGGTGGTTTGTTTGGTCTTGCGGGTGGCGCGGCCGCTATTCAAGCTCGCGCTGGTGCTGGTGCGTCTACAACAGATAAAGTTGCCAGCGCTGTATTGGCTCCTGCTCGTGCCGCGGGTCGGGGTCTTGACCAAATATACGGCGTGTTTGGAAGCCAGTTTACTTTGCAAGCTGAAAATGCACGTCTAGGCAGAATGGGTTTTAGCGACGCTGATATTCAGACGTTGGTCGATGAAGGTAACGCCCGCGCAAACATCGCAATGATTTTCAAAAATAATCTTTCAAGAGATGAGTATTTTGGCCGTATCGAAGACGGTGATGTTGAAGGGCTGGAGTTGCCAGACGCAGAAGAAGTGGCATCTGTTGGGCAAGACGTTCAAGACGACCCTAGGTTCCCAGGTTTACAACAAGAATTAACTGAATCAACTGCGGCAATTCAAACGCGACAAGTAGAATTGCAGGACGATTTAACTGAGGCGCGCGCAAACGGCGATACCGAGAACGAAAAACAAATACTAAAAGAAATTGGCACTGTCAGCGAGATGGAGGGTCTTGCCACTAGGATTCGTCAATACCAAGATGAAATTGCCGCAGACTTAGAAAGCCCAAATGCCACTAAACGCGAAGCGGCCAAAAAACGTGCTGTTGATTTACGTAAACTTATAGCTGATTTTAGAAACTTTTCTCGCAGTGGGGATGAGGTTTCAGCCCAAGCAGTAAAGGAAGGCCAAGCGATACTAGAAGCTGGCTCACCCCAGCCCGAAGCTGAAACTCAAGTTGCGCAAACTCCTGTTACTGAAGCCGCGCCTGTAGAAACTCCTGCGCCTGTGGAAGCAAATACAGAGTTGCCTCAAAGCATGTTCTCTACCTCTGCCGTAAGAGGGATGGCGCAAAACGCTGGTTTAACAGAAGCAGACTTTGAGGGTGTTACTGCAAGTACGAAAAAAGGCAAATACAGCGTCAAAGATGTTAAGCAAATCATAGCGTCTAAGGGAGAGCAGACACCAGAGCCAGCTACGTCTCAGCCTGCTACTGCGCCTGAAGCTGTGACACCTGAACCAGTTGCCACCGAAGCAGTCACACCTGAGCCTGATGTAGAAGCGGCTCCCGAAAACTCTTCTCCAATTGAATACATAATGATGCAGGACGGGGAAGCCTTGCTTCCTGGCTATAGGGAAAAAACGTCAGGCAGAATAATTGTGCGAGACCCAAAAGATGGGGCGGCTATTTCCTTGCCGCAAGAAGCCGCGGGTCCAATTACACCACTGACATCTGAAACTCTGAAGTATCGTAGCGATGCTCAACGCGCATCAATTGGCAAGGTGCTAAATGACTTAGGGAAAACCGAAGAAGATATAGTCGAGCTTGTTGCCCAAGGCCAAATTCCTGTTAGTAAAGACGGCACGATAAAAAAAATAGAGCGCCCATTTTTAATCGACAGATTAAAAGCCTTTGATGACGGACCTGCCGTTGTAGATGAAGCCTTTAATGCGCGCGCAGAGCGTGTTTTAACTAAAATTGATAACGCGCTGGGTGGGCAATTTGGTCAACTAGTACAATTGAAGCCAGAGGTAGCAAGAGGATTAGTTTTAAGAGAAGACCCACAGCAGGGAGACCGAATATTTAATGAATTAATTGCTGATATAGATGACGACGGCGTCTCTGGTACGAATAACAACAAAGACAATGTAACTGGACAGCAAGAGCTAACTGGAACAGAAAAGAAAAAAGTAAAACAGCTTGCTAAAAATATGATGGCTCAGGGAATCCCAGAGTCTATGGCTGAGTTGGCCGCAACCATGAAGGTTGTGCGCATGCGCGGTTCTGAAATTGAAAAAAGTAGTGGCGACCTAGAGGGACCACTTGCTAACCCGCCAATTGAAACTACAGCGGGCAGGACAACATTTAACAAAATACAAAGTTTCTTAAAGCGTGGTGAGTTTATCGGCCGCGCACCTTCTGTTCCTGAAGGCTTAGACCCAGATACAAAGGTAATCTATGGCTACGATAATGCAGTCAACGCCGCTAATAAACTTATAGAAGAAGAGTATGAAGTTCGGGTTGATAAGCCAGCGCCCACAGAAGAAAATCCAAACGCAGTGCGCGAAGTAATACAAACTAAAACAAAATTAGTGCCAAACACAGGTGTACAGCGCTACGTCTCAGAGGGCGGTGAACGTCTCGCTGACGGCAAAGGAAGTGTGTCATCTAGGGCAGACGGCAAGAAAAGCGTTATTAAGCCAGAGATTGCTAAAAAAGGTGAGAGTTATTGGTATGACCCCATCACCAACAAGGCTTGGAAAAACGAAGCCAATATGCGTATGGCTCGCGGTGAAGGCCCGAACCAAACGCACTACGCTTCGACAGATGTCCCTGTTCGCACAGATAAAGACATATTAGACACAGCTATAGAGCGCTTCGAAAACGACGGAGATATGGCGGCTCTTGGTGCGGCTTTAGCCGAGACGGGTAAAAACAGCCTTGTCCCAATAACAAGCGAAATTCCTGACGTGCCAGTTCTTAGCACCAACGGCAAGCGCTTGGCTCTCCGTAACAAAGAGACAGGTAAAATACGTGTTATTGGTCAAAACCAAATAGACGAAGGCAAAGGCATTGAGGCGCTACTTGGCAAGGCAGACATAGAAGATTTCGATGTAGGCCACACTAAAGGCGCTCGCAACTCGGAAAAAGCAACACAAGAGTTTGAGCCTTGGTCTGCTGACAGAATTTCTCGCCCGTATTTAACAGCACAGCAAGCGTCTCAGCAGGTAGTTGAGTTTTCGCCCACGCGTTTTGTTGAAGAACTGGATGGTTTGAAGTCTTTGACAGACGACATGCCCATGCCAAGACACCATAGAGTCGTCGTAAATTCCGCAATTAACCAAATGGTAGAAAACGCGGGTCAAGTTGATAAGCTCACATTTGTCACGGCAATAGAATATATAGAAACGGCCGTGGGCTGGCCTCGCAATGGTCAAGGTGATTTAAAAAGAAATTACGTTGAATTTTTCACGGCACTACAAACATTTAGAAACACAATTGTTCCTGATGATGTTAGAAAACCTGGCGTCACTATTGCCGAATCCCAAAGACAGCTTAAGAAAATTGGCAGGATTAAAACTGAGGCTGAACTTTCAGAGCTTAATAAAGTTTTAGAAGTGTTATCAGGCCAAGCTGACGATATGGCTCCCGCTTTTCAGACAGGTGACGGGGTAGAAGTAGGGGACGGAGTGTTTGCGTTTTCTGGTAACGGCAGGGGCGGCTCAACAAACAACCTCAATCAAATAGCTCTTACTAAAGCCGATGGTCTCAAGCCAAACCTTCACACGACCCTGCACGAGCTTGCTCATTGGGCTTACAACAACATACTTACGCCTAGCGATAAGTTGGAGTTTTGGAAAGTCGCCCAAGGGTATATCGACGGCGGCAGTACAAATGAAGCCAAACTCGCTCAAAGCACCTTTAACCTAGAAGGCTCACCTGATGACGTTCGTATGGAACCACGCAATCCAGACGGGTTACTTTTGGGGTCGGGAGAAGATGGATTAAGAATCAGAAGCAACATGATAGAGACCCCGCAAGAATGGTTTGCAAATCAATTTGCTAATTGGGCTATGAACGAAAGGCTGTCTCCTGAATTTAAGCAGGATAGTTACTGGAACCAAAATCCGTTTATGGCCAAGGTGTCTCAGTATGTTAAGTCCGTTGTTGATTTCTTTATTAACAGAAAAGCTATCGACCCTGACTTAGTTCCTATATTTAGTAAAATTATACCTGATAATCTGCAAGCCGCGGCGTTAGCCGACGGCGTCTTACAGCCTTCGTCTAACGCTGGTAAAGAGCTACATCGAACGGTTATCGACCTTACTATGACTCACGATGATTTGCTTGAAGCGATTGTAACTGGCAACGACGATGGAGTTATATTATATGCTCAAATGCTGGCCAATAGATTGTATGGAATAGCCGCACCCTCTCAGGCGCGAAGCAATAGAAACGGAGAGTCTGGGAAACCCTTCATGTTACTGGGTAAAACGCACAAGTTAGCCCAGACTTTGTATACCAGAATATATGATGCTCTTGGCGAAGACGTAAGCACTCTTAGTGTGTCCGATGCAGAGAACCTTGGGTTTAGTTATGACGCTGTCTCTCGTGACGTAGAAGCAGACGCAGAAAAAATTAGACAGATTGTGTACGGCAACCGAACAGATGAGGGCGACCCTAGATTTGAAACTAGCGAGCTTATCGGTATTGTTATTAGTGATGCACGGAAAGCGTTTAATAAAATTTCAGCAGAACCAATTAAAATGACGGGTGGTTACGCTGGTATAGAGTTTGCGCCTAAGTCAGAGCTTAAGGGATATGCTAAGTATTCCAAACAATTGCGCGATGGTAAGCGCAAGAAAAAACGGATTCAAGATAAACGCACCAAAGAAACCCGCAAAAACGCTGAATCCGCAAGGTTAAATAAATCTCCAACTGTGGCCCAAATTGATGACGGACAAGCCATTAATTACAGAACAGCAACATCTACTGCACTTTCAGATGAGTTAGGTAAATACGGCGAAACTGATTACGGCAGAATGGTTGCGCGACAAATGAAAGAAAACGAGCGTACGGCTCCACTGTCTGAAGAGGTAGAGCCTCAGTTCCTAGACAACCAACACACCATGGCCGCTATTGAAATGGAGGTTGCTGAGACGCAGGGGATTTCAGGAACAAACATAAGCCCTGGTGCTAGAGCGGGTATTAATATTGCCCAAGAAAAATTAAGCCATCGCGACCCAGACAAAATGAATATTATGCGGACGGTATTTTACCGCCTGGCAAATATAACAGGGGCAAGTCGGCCTAATCGTCGTGTATATTTAGCAATGCAGGGCGTCAGCGATATTAACGAAGTCGCTAGACGTATTGATACAACCGACCCTAAAAATGTTACGCCCAACCTGGCTCCAAGCAATTACTTAGACGAACAAATTGATATAGATAGCTCAGAGTTTGGCGAGTTAAGGAAAAAACTACGCAGTTTGGCCACAAACCTATCTCCTAAATCAGAGGGTGCAACAGGGCAAAAGAACGCAAAACAAGTTGTCCAAGATGTTATTACTGCGGTGGTAATTATGGACCCCACCCAAACAATGCACCGTGACATTTGGCGAAGAACATTTGGGACTATGGCTATGGGCGGTCAGGGTAAAGCGATAACCCAAGAAAATTGGGATATGGCGCTTCGTGAATTAGTTGTAAAAACATCAAAAAATATGACTGGCACAGACCCGTATGAAAACCTAGACCCATTTGTCCACACTGTTAAACAGCATGTGGCCTACATACTAAATGGCCAAATGGACACAAGGATTAAAAAAGCACATCCAGTTCTCGATGCTTACGGCAACGTATTTACAGGTGAGTCTGGAGTTAACCGCAATATTGACGAGGTATTCTATCCAAGTCGTTATGACGACGAGGCCAGTGGTGATGTAACAGGGCTGAAAAGAATCACAGATTCTTTTTGGAATAGCTCAAGTCAAAATAGAAAAGATGCCATCAATCAGTTTACTGGCAATACAGACCCAAATAATTCTCCAACAGTTTACACGCTAACTGTAGCTGATGTTGGTGGCAGACGCCCCCACTCATTAGGCGAGAGAGGTTTAACACCACAAATAGCCAAGGATGAGCGCTACGGCAATGGCATCAAAATACGTGAGTTAGCCAACCGCTCCTCTCAATCTCACCACGAGACCATGATAGGGGCTTTGCGTGAAGCGGGTGCTTCGGAATCTAAAATATTAGAGTACAGCGACCTCCTTGAAATGATGGAAATAATGCTAGACTCGCGGATGCACCTGATAGCTAAGAAAAATCTTTCTGGAGAAGAAGGGCTTGGTAGGAACTCAGAGCATTTTGAGGCCAGTATAAGTTCGACAGATATGAGTATACGTGTTGTCGGTGAGCAGTTAGACGACATTCTCAAAGAAAACGGAGTAACAACACAAGAAAAATACCACCCCGTATATCTTGGCGAGCATAACCCTTTTGACTTTACTATTAGTAAAGATTACGGCGTAGATGATGTTCCTGCTATTCGTCAAATCATGGAAGCCTTAGACCCTCGTGGCTCCGCCTCAACCGAGAGTCCAATATCAATGATTAACACAAGGGGATACATTACTGGGGACGCGCTACACCAAGAGTTCTTGGAAGTGATTCAAGAAGTCTCTTATCAATCTTCTAACCGCAGTCTGTCTCCTGAAGCCGCGGCGCAGAGGCTAAACAAAGTGCTTCAAGACTTTGGTTATGACGGCGTAAGAGGGCATGAGGATTACTTGAACACAAGAGATGTCACCGACCTTGACGAAGCAATGAGAGAAACGACCTTCACTATGCTGTTTGAGGATACTGGCAACATCAAACATACAATGGCTGACGATTTTGACGACAGTAGGCACGTAACAGGATACCTCTTTAATAAAGACGAGGTAACAAGAACAAATGTTGAAGCCTTAAACACTGTTCAAGAACAGGGCCAACTGAACGAGAGCCAAACGGTTACTATGGAAGAACAGATGCGCGGGGCTGGAGTATCAGCTAATGCGGCTTCAGGTATTGGGCAAATGGCCAGGGGTAAAATTCCTAACGGGCGTCAGCAAAGCGCTATTCGCCGTGCATTTAATATTGCTTTAGGTGAAAACTCTCACAACCTTAGACGTTTTGGTGCAAGCTGGCTGGCAGATTGGATTTCTCCAGCACGCATGGAAGGTACTGGACACTACGAACGTCTAGCGGCGCGTACGTCTAACCACATATCCCCTATATTCGAAGCTCTTGCTGGTTTGCCTGGAGGCGGCGGGATTAAGAATTGGGCGCGCAAAGCAACCGACTTCAATCTTGGCGGTGACGGACTGCACCACAAACTGGGTGTTGAACAACCGCGCTCATACGCAAAAATTGTAAACGCCATTAGGCGTGGCCCCGAATCAAATGCGACCAAAAACCTTAATACTGCTGAAAGATATGCTTACCGCAAGGTCAGGGAAATGTTTAAGAACATTCACTATGAACTGACTGAAGCAGGTGTAATGGTTGGAAGGGTTAAAGACTACTTCCCGCAAGTTTGGAGCGTAGAGAAAATTTTGCGCGACCCTGATAACTTTCAAGCGGCGTTAGCAAGGTACTTTGTTTCGGAAGCTGAACGCATGGAAGGTGAGGTTATTTCATCTGCAAAAGCTATGGAGCGCGCTGAAATAGTTTACAAACGTCTAGTCGAAGAAGAAGGTGTGTATACACCAGCACACCAAGCAAACCGTGGCGCGGCGGACGACCATGTTGATTATCAACGTCTTATACGTCTCGATGAGTTTAAAGAACACCTCGATGATGTTGGCTCGTATCTTGAGAATGACCTAGAAGCTATTGTCAGTAAGTACGCTGACAACGCTGTGCGCCGCATTGACTTGGCTGAAAAATATGGCAACGAAATGCACGGTTTCTACGACTATCTAAATGTAGTTACAGCTAACAGTATGGTAGATGCTATTGGAAAAATGCTTTCTACTAAGAAAGTATCACGAAAAATTATTGTTAACAAAATAACAGACCACATGGATGAGACGCTAGAGATTAGGCGTGAGTCGCCCATGCCGTTTGAAGGAAACGAGCAAGCCGCACGGAAGGCGGCTGAGACGTTAATTAAGCTGGCGGAAAAGGGCGAGCCAGCAATGCGTCAGTTTGTTAACAGTCTCGACACCGCGCGCGGGGAGCCAGCTTTTTCAAAACGGATGGACGCAATTATTGGCGGGATTTTAGACCGTCAAAATATGCCTGCTCCGATGAGCAGGAACGAAGAAAAATTTGCCATAGGAACAATGGAGTCTCTACAACGTAAAGGCACGGGTGGATATGGCGTGTTTGCTGACAGTCTTCACGGAACGTCTAAGGCTTTACGTAACTTCAATGCTATCACACTGCTTGGCTCAACAGTCTTCACATCTCTTGGCGACGCGGTTCTACCAATTATAAGGTCGGGTAGCTTTAAGGCATATGCAAAAGCCATGGCCAAATACATGACAAACCCCCACTACCGTAAAATGACGCGCAACATTGGGTCCGCGCTCGAAAACCAAATACATGAACGCATGACTGGCTTATACGGTGCGGATTCGTCTCGCAATACAGTGGCATTCTTCAACGCCACATTGCTGTCACCATGGACTGGGTTCTGGAGAAGCGCCTCTTCTGCCGTAGGGCATGAGTGGTTTAAAGCGGAATACGCTATCGCGCTAACTAACTTTAACCCACGCGTTGACCTTGGTCAGCAAAACATGAAATTTAAAAAATCCTACAGAATATTGAGAGCTTATGGTTTAGACGAGTTGCTTGCGACTAATCAACGAATTGATGATTTCGACAGCTTTATACCTAACCCAAGCGACAGCGCTCAACGACGTGATGCAAAAGCGCGGGTGCAAGAGGCTGTAATTAAGTTCTCTAACCAGACCATCTTTACTCCGAACGCTAACGATATACCGCTGGTTGGGCAATCGCCAGCGATGCAAATTATTTACCAGCTTAAATCATTCCCAATTATGATGGGTAGAATGGCTTATGACTCAGGCAAACTTGCAGTTACCGCAGACCCCGTAACTGGAGGGGGCCGAAGATTCTCCCCTGCGTTAATGCTGGCCACAGTTGCTCCGCTTGCGGGTGGTGCAGGTGCAAACCTTGTGAAAGACTACGTCCAAGCTCGTGGCGAAGATAACACCAGGCAACCTAGGGAGCGCTCATATAACGAAATAGCTGAACAAATGGGTTGGGAGTCCAGAATCCACGGAGATATATACGGGATTGACGCTAATTCGTTTGTAGGTTGGTACATAGAAGGCATGGT